>JAEEGL013968806.1_pt1 | contig 32537 bp, 30 predicted proteins | sample 9134231 | NCBI WGS metagenome assembly JAEEGL01 (sample SAMN16246548, study PRJNA631951) | gut metagenome | biome: gut microbiome; feature: rumen; material: fiber-attached | host: Bos | place: Iran: Karaj | collected 2018-10
ACCATTATTTTCAAACACTTCCAGTTCATCGAGATATTCACCGATCAGACCATTGCAGTATGCTCTTCTGTCATCATTCTCTTCAAAGAACGTGATCTTCCCATAGACACTGTTTCCGGTCATTCTTCCCTTATAGGTCATCCCTTCGGGAGAAAACATGTAAAGGCCGATCATACCGCCATTATGAGCATACCCGTGTTCAGAAACATAACCATCTATATCGACCGTACAGTTCACGATATCCGGGTAACCTGTTCCGCAGATACCACCCATAAACTGTTCATCTTTGGTTGTCCGGTCTGTATCGATACACACAAGTGTGACATCCGTCTGCACCCCGGTAAAAGATCCGTACCCGAAACCAACGACACCGCCGACACCGAGCATGCGGTCATGCGCACGAAGATAGACATCCCCGACCACATTGACATTAGTGATCTTTGAATCACTCATATATCCGGCGAGCGTGCCGACGAAGCAGGGCTCATCGGAAGTAATATCCACATGCGAATTACGAAATGTCAGATCCTTGATCTCCGCATGATCAAGAGCATCAAACATTCCTGCGAGAGTCGTGGAATACGGCTTGAGGTTTCCATCATAGGTATCTCTTCTCGCCTCTCCCGTCGAGGTGACCGTCAGGTTCGAGATCGTATGACCGTTTCCATCGAGTGTTCCGCTAAAGGAAAAAGGGATCCACTCGATATTGCTCATATCGATATCCGATGTCAGGAGAAACTTCCCGTCCGGTTTTTCTTTTATTTTATAAAGATCTTCGGAAGAACTGATCTTCGTATAGCTCATGTGCCTGATTTTATCTCCCAGCCCCCAGAAGGCAAAGGCCATAAAAACAAGCAATCCCAGCACGGCGATCAAGACGCCGGCCAGGATCAGGATATTTTTCCTATTGCTTTTTTTCTTAGTTTCCATAATGTTTTCCATCCCTGAACGGATCAAAGTATCGAAAACATTATATCAGACTTTCGCTCTTGCTACCTTTGCGAAGATCTCCGGAGCTGTCTCCTCGAAAAGATGAACCATCTCTTCATCGGAGATCACAGTGATACGTCCCTCGTCATACTGCTTGTCGATCCACTCCTTCATCTTCGCGATGAACGGATCTTTCTTGCTGACGGCACTCTCACCGGCAAGACGATAGTAGTTATTGATCCAGCAGGCAATACCTGCAAGTCCGGATACATTGCTGACAGCAACGAGCGGCGGACGGTCGAGGAGTGCCTCTGTATCGAAGATGTTATAGATCTCCGGATCCTTCAGAAGTCCGTCTGCGTGGATACCTGCCTTCGTAACGTTAAAGTTCTTTCCGACGAACGGAGTCATCGGCGGCAGTTCATAGTTTGTCTCACGGGAGATATAGTCCGCGATCTCAGTGATCACACGGGAATCCATCCCATCGAGTGTTCCACGGAGCTGTGCATACTCGAAGACCATCGCCTCGAGCGGTACATTACCGGTTCTCTCGCCGATACCCAGCAGAGAGCAGTTAACTGCCTGTGCGCCATAGAGCCATGCAGTGGAAGCATTTACGACGCCCTTATAGAAGTCGTTATGGCCGTGCCACTCGAGCATCTCACACGGAACACCTGCATGGTGCTGCAGACCATAGATAATACCGGATACAGATCTCGGCAGTGCTACGCCCGGGAACGGAACACCGTAGCCCATGGTATCGCAGGCACGGATCTTGACCGGGATGCCGCTATCCTCGGAAAGTCTCATAAGAGCGGTCGCAAAAGGTACTACGAAGCCGTAGAAATCGGCACGTGTGATATCTTCGAAATGACATCTCGGACGAAGTCCTGCGTCGATGGCATCCTTCACGATACCGAGATACTTATCCATCGCCTGCTGACGGGTAAGGCCCATCTTGTTGAAGATGTGATAGTCAGAGCAGGAAACGAGGATACCAGTCTCCTTGATGCCGATGTTACGGACGAGCGCGAAGTCGGACTTGGTCGCACGGATCCAGGTCGTGATCTCCGGGAACTTATATCCGAGCGCCATACACTGTTCCAGCGCCTCTCTGTCCTTCTGCGAATATACGAAGAATTCTGTCTGACGGATGATTCCCTTCGGTCCGCCAAGGCGGTGCAGCATCTTATAGATCTCCACCATCTGCTCGGTGGTATAAGGTGCACGGGACTGCTGTCCGTCACGGAATGTGGTATCTGTAATATAGATCTTTTCCGGCATGTTCATCGGAACTTTTCTATAGTTATAAGCGATCTTCGGGACTTCTGCATACGGGAACAGCTCACGGAAAAGCTCCGGCTTCTCGACATCCTGCAGTGTATACTGGTACGGATCCTGTTCCAGAAGATTGCTCTTGTCACTCAGCGCGATATTTTTCATGTTGTGTTCCTCCTGCTTGCAAAATGATAAGCTACACGTCTTTGTGCGCATATATAGTAAATAGGTTTCGGGTGCGCTTGTCAACGGCAAAACCGTTTTTTCTACTTTTTCATTTCAACCTTTGATTTTTGCAAGATGATTTTGTCCAAATTGCATGAATGGCAATTCCGTTATCTAACTATTTCTTTAGAAAAACAGCCTTCCGCTGCCGGATTCCTTAAGAAGTGCCTGGATCCTCTTCGGCATGATCGGATGGGTACTCATAAGATTTAAGATGAACACGAAGAATCCGCGGGTCTCATGGCAGTGCTTCACATAATCCTCGACATCGACCTTCTTATACAGGTGCTTGCCGACGACCAGCGCGAGCATCGGCTCGACTCCGCTGACACCGACCAGATGCTGTGCGACGCGGTCACAGCTGTATTCCCTGGCACGGGAAAGTGCGGATGAAAGGATCGGGATATAGTTCGCATAAAGGATGCTGAGCTGATATAGGAAAGTCGCATGACGGAGCCGGATATGGCTCATCTCATGTGCGATGATGAACTTGATGCTCTCCAGATCGTGGTGCTCCAGATAGGCGACCTCGAAAAGATCGGCCAGAAGGACCACATACTGTCTTCTAAGAATAAAGGTCGAAAATGCATTCAGGACACCGTTTTCCTGTGTCAGATAGATTTTCGGAGTCTTCTTCATGCCGAGCCGTCTGGAGTACTCTTCCACAACAGCATAGATCTCGGGGAAGTTCTTTTCCGTGATCCTTATAGAATTTGCCCTGTACTGCGCATAGTAAAGATAGGCAGCGATCATCAGGACAAACGGAAGCATGATCAGAATAACGAGCAGTTCCTGATGCACCTCCACAAACCGGCTTACGCCAAGGATCTGTTCTTTGAAAAAAGCACCGAACGACTGTGACAGCGGGCCCTCTCCATAGAAAGCCAGAATACAGATGATGATACCACCCACGAGCATCACGATGTTGAGGATGACCATAGTGATATACATCGGCATTTCAGCCTTGTGGCGGAAAGCACGTATCTCCTGCTGAGAAAACGGCGGAAGACCTCCTTGCGGTGCTTTTGCCGAAGACGCGGGAAAAGCGCCGGCTGTCGTATTCAGATGATTCACACGGTTGTCCATATCATAGTACCGATCCTGTCATATTTTCATACTATATTATGATATACTTAATGAGTTCTTTTCACAAGAAAAGGTCATTTACAGTTTGAGAGGTCAATATGAGTCATTTTTCCATCATCAAAAAGATCACACGGCAGAATATTCGCCGCCGTTTACTGATCGCACTGGTTATTTTCCTCATCGGAGTCGTCCTTGCTATCATCCAGATCCCGAAGACTACCAGGTATTTTCTGGCGAATAAAAACGTATTTGCCACTTCCAGCGACAATTACAAAAAGGGGAAATTCTATCAGGGAAAGCTCTACTATCTCTACGATTGCTTCGGAACCAATGATGATGGCGGATTCTATCTCGCGCCGGCGGAAAATGATGCCGGAGAGAACTGCTTTCTGATCGTTTTTATACCGAACAAATACGAAGAAAAAGCACAAGCGATCATCGACCAGACCTATGAATACATGGAAACAGGCGATGACAGCGTACTGACGGAGTCCATCAACTGCAGAGGATTCCTCGATGAAGTCGATTCCTCGACTCTCCGCTACTGCTACGAGTATATGGATTATGTCGGACTTCCTCAATCAGCAAGAGATCAACTATGCGATACCGAGTTCGTCTTCTACCCGGTGGAGAAGGTCCTGCTTAGTGAGACCGGAGTCTTCATCCTTATTATCCTGGTCATCTTCGGAGGAGCGGTCTTTACAGCAATTACCGCGTTTACGAAGGGATATCTCAAGCCGCTGAAAAAACAGCTGGAGAAGGAGAATATGACGCTGAAGGATATGGATGAGGAATTCAAAGACCCGATGATCAGTTTTGGAAATATCTATGTCAGCGGCAAACATGTAGTCGAGGTGACCGCCAGCCCTAAGATCTTAAAGATCGAGGATGTGATCTGGCTTTATCCAAGTATTTCCGGTGTTGCTAGCGGCAGCCAGGCGATCTTCTACTCTTTCTTCTATACCAGAAATCACGAGTGCGTGAAGTATTCACTCAAGGATGCCACATCCGCTGAAGTTCTCTGCAAGTCCGTTCACTCGGTACAGCCCAGGGCACTGTATGGTTTTGTTCCCGAAAACCAGAACATGTATTACCGCCACTTTAACGAGCTCGTCGATCAGGTGTACAATAAGACCGAAGATACTCAGGAAGAGCGTGTCTCTGAAGGATCAGCAGCGATCCCTTCTGAACCGCAGGATGCTCCGGCCGCGGAAGAAATCCCGCAGCCGGCAGCCGCCGATATTCTTACCCCATCCAGCGTAGCACAAAAAGAGGAGGATGATCTTTTATGAAAGATGGATTTTTACGAGTAGCAGCCGCCACACCGAAGATCCGTGTAGCTGACATCGACGCCAACGCAGAGGCGATCATCTCCTGTGTAAACAGTGCAGATAAGGACTGCGCCCTTCTGGTATTCCCGGAACTCTGCGTGACAGGAAGCACCTGCGGAGACCTGTTCCGTCAGGAAACTTTTGTAGAAAAAGCTTGGGAAGCACTATACCGCATCACTGATGAGACATCGGATGCCGGATGCGTCTTTATCATCGGTCTTCCCGCATATATCGAGGGAAAGCTTCTGGACCTCGCAGTCGTGATCCACGAAGGCGTGATCCTCGGATGCAACGTCAAGCTCACCCTTACCGAAGAACAGTCCCGCTTCTTCTCTCCTTACGAGATCAACGGTTCTTTCTACGACGAGCACTTCGACGATGAGATCTCCTTCGGCCAGCCTCTTTATTTCTGTGAGAACGACCTGTTCTCCTTCTCTGTCATGTTTGACGAGGATCTTCGCGCACCGATCTCTGACGATGTCGATGCTGCGCTTTCCGGATGCCATATCATCGCGACGCTTTCGAGCCGTCCATATACTATCGGTTCCGACGAGAAAACAGCACAGTTCCTCTGCGCTCAAAGCAGAAAGCTCCATGCCGCTTATGTCTATGCCAATGCCGGCTTTGGCGAGTCCACTACAGACCTCGTCTTCGCAGGGACAAACTTCATCTTCGAAAACGGCAGGGAACTTTCAAGAAGCGGTGCTTTTAACGAAGGCGCGATCTATACAGATATCGACCTCAAGCTTCTTGCTTCCGAGAGATTAAGAGATGACTCCTGGAGAACGGATTTTGCCAATTCTTCTTCCGAGTCCGACTTTGATTTCATCACCTTCCCGATGGATCTGAATGAAGACCTCAAGCTGATCCGTAAAGTCGGCAAGAACCCGTTCGCACCGGAAGATAAGGAAGAGATCACCCGCCGCTGTGAGCAGATCCTCACTATCCAGGCGATGGGACTTGTCACCCGTATGACCCATATCAACAGCAAAAAAGTCATCCTCGGCCTGTCCGGCGGTCTTGATTCCACACTGGCATTCCTGGTATGTGCCCGTGCCTTTGATATCATGGGCCTTCCAAAGACAGATATCCATGCCGTAACGATGCCATGCTTCGGCACGACATCCAGAACAAAAAACAACTCTATCGAACTTGCCAAGGCCTATGGTGCAAAGATCGATGAGATCTCCATCAAGGATTCCGTCCTTTCCCACTTCAAGGATATCGGACACGATCCGGAAAACCACAATGTCGCATACGAAAATGCCCAGGCCAGAGAGCGTACACAGCTGCTCATGGATCTCGGCAATGACGAAGGATCTCTTGTCGTCGGCACCGGCGACCTCAGTGAACTTGCACTCGGCTGGGCGACCTATAACGGTGACCACATGTCCATGTATGCCGTAAACGGTTCTGTCCCGAAGACTCTGATCCGCCACATCGTGGCATATGAGGCAGACCGCGTAAATGATACACAGCCGCAGCTCGCATCTGTCCTCCGTGACATACTGGCAACTCCGGTATCTCCGGAGCTCCTGCCTCCGACAGCAGACGGCACCATCTCCCAGAAGACGGAGGATCTCGTAGGGCCTTACGAGCTTCACGACTTCTTCCTCTACTATTTCGTACGTCTGGGATTTGCCCCGTCGAAGATCTACCGTCTGGCGAAGGCTGCTTTTGCCGGCGAATACGACGATGCGACGATCTATAAGTGGGAAGAAAACTTCTTAAAGCGCTTTATCTCCCAGCAGTTCAAGCGTTCCTGCCTGCCGGACGGTCCGAAGGTCGGATCTGTCGATGTATCTCCGAGAGGCGATCTGAAGCTTCCTTCCGACGCCACATCCAAGGTCTTCCTTGACGAACTGAAGACAGTCCTGGAGTAAGCATGAAGCAGGATAGAAGTTTTCCAAAAGCAGTTGTGACCGAGAAAGCGGAGGCCGCTATCAAGCGCGGTCATCCGTGGGTCTATGATACCGAGATCACCTCTTTTTGCGAAAAGAAAGTAAAAGACGGGATCTTCCCGGATGACACCGGCGTGCAGAACGGTGCGCTGACCGACGTCCTTTCATCTAAGGGACGCTATCTCGGCACCGGTTTTCTAAGCTTAAACAGTAAGATCCGCATCCGTATCCTTTCAGATAATGCGAATGAGACCTTCGGCGATACCTTCTGGCAGCGCCGTGTCAAATATGCGCTCGACATGCGACGGACCGTCATGCAGGACGACTATTCCTGCTGCCGCCTGATCTTCGGAGAAGCTGACGGTATTCCGGGTCTTACGGTGGACCGCTATGAAGATATTCTTTCCACCGAGGTACTTTCCTACGGGACCGAAAAGGTAAAGGACATCATCTACCGCGCACTTGTCGAAGAACTCGCTAAAGACGGGATTACCGTCCGCGGTATCTTCGAAAGAAATGAAGCAGCCCTTCGTGAGAAAGAAGGTCTTCCACTCGAAAAAGGCTGGTATCAGGGAGACTTTGTCGGCACCCCTTCTTCTCCGCGCGTGGAGATCACCGAAAACGGGATCAAATACACGGTAGATGTCGAGAACGGTCAGAAAACAGGCTTCTTCCTCGACCAGAAATATAACCGTCTGGCCGTAAGCAAGCTCGCCCGCGGCATGAAGGTCCTCGACTGCTTTACCCATACAGGTTCTTTTGCCATGAATGCGGCAAAAGGCGGAGCAGCACATGTTACCGCCGTAGATGTTTCGCAGTTCGCCGTCGATACAGCAGCTGAAAATGCAAAGATCAACGGTCTTTCCGACCGGATGGACTTCGTCTGTGCAGACGTTTTCGAGCTTCTTCCGAAGCTCGAGAAAGAGCATGCCGATTATAACTTCATCATTCTGGATCCGCCGGCCTTTACCAAGAGCCGTAAGACTACGGATAATGCCAAGCGTGGTTATAAAGAGATCAACTACAGAGCCATGAAGATGCTGCCCAGAGGCGGGTACCTCGCGACCTGCTCCTGCTCACACTTCATGCCGAATGAACTCTTCCGGAAGATGCTTCTCGAAGCTGCAAGAGATGCCGGCGTGACACTCCGCCTGATCGAAGAAAGAAGAGCGGCCCCGGATCACCCTGTTGCCATGGCGATTCCCGAGACCGACTATCTTAAGTTCTATCTTCTGCAGATCGTATGATGCTTCCCACCTCTTTGGCATCTCTTGCGATAAATGAGGCACCGGCATCCGCAAGTTCTTTTTCAGAGCCGTAACCATAGAGAACTCCGATGGAAGCGATCCGGTTCTTTACCGCCCCTTCGATGTCATACATGCGGTCACCGACCATGACACAGGAACTGCGGATAGCGTCCGGATCTTCCGGAGAAATATCGCACATCGCCTGACGGATCAGTTCTTCCTTGGTGTAGTTCACATCTTTTAATTCCGGTCCGATCACCTTCTCAAAGTATTTCAGGATATCGAAGTGCTCTACGATCCTCTGCGCGAAGAATGTCGGCTTGGAAGTTACGACATAGAGCTTTATTCCTTTGCTGTGAAGTTCCCGAAGCATTTCTCCGATCCCTTCATAGAGCGGGGCATTATACATCTCTCCCCCGTTATAGTGCTCCCGGTAATACGCCGTCGCCTGTTTTGCATCTTCCTCGGACATATTACAGAACTGCATGAAAGACTGCACCAGCGGCGGTCCGATAAAACACTTTATGCTTTCCTTATCTTCCACCTTATAGTTCATCTTCTGAAGCGCATACAGGATCGAATTCAGGATCCCGAACTCCGACTGTGTCAGCGTCCCGTCCAGGTCGAAAAAAGCATATTTATACATTCAGGTCTTCTCTTCTTTCTTTACGTAATAACGGCTATCAGAACGATGTCCTTACGAGAAATCTGTCATCGATATCACATACACGTGCAAATCCCGTGCAGCTCATGACGAATCGCAGTTCGTTAGTGATACCGGCAAGGAACTTCGTCATGCCTTCGATCCCGCCTTCTTCCAGAGAAGGAAGCATGGATCTTCCAACTGCCGCCGCATCCGCGCCCAGCGCCAGGCACTTATACACATCCGCACCGGAACTGATACCGCAGTCAACGATGATCTTTACATCTCTTCCGGCGAGTGCCTCCCTGATCTCCGGAAGCACCATCATCGGCGGGACTGCATACGGAAGTCTTCCATGGTGATGGCTGACGATGATCGCTTTTGCTCCAAGATCTGCACACTTCACCGCCTCTTCAGCACTTAGGACACCCTTGATAAAGAAAGGAAGCTTCGTGGACTCGATGTAGGATCGGATCATATCCGATGTCTGTACGGCCATCTTCTCTCCGATAACGACATCCAGGCCTTCATTTGCGAAGATGTGATCGATATCCATTCCTATGCCAAAAGCACCTGCTTCCTCGGCAAACATCATCTGATCTCTGACCTTACCGTTATCCGCATAGGGTTTTACGATACGGACAGTCTTGGCTCCGGTATTTATGATCTTCTGGAAAAGGTCATTTTCCATCATTCCGACGAAATTAAGGATATTCATATTCTTTGCCGCTGTGGAGTACTCCTCCAAACCGGTCAGTTCTCTTCCCTTAAACTGCATAAGATGGGAAAAAGCCGGCGTCATAACAGGACTTGCGAAGGTCTCTCCAAAGAGCTCTGTCGATGTATCGGCAACCACAGAATCGATCAGGCTTTCCTTGATCAGGATGCTGTCCATATAACGGGCCGTGATCTCATTTGCATCAGATATTCTAGTATAAGCCATAAGGTGCCTCCTTCAGGTGATTCATATATTGAGTATAGCATTATCCGTCCTTACAAAAGAACTCAGATCTTGTGGAAAAATACTTCTATTTTGCAAAATAAGAGGACCACCGGCAGAAACCGGCGGTCCTTCTTTTACTTCAATTCAGAACTGTCATTATGCCCACGGATTAGCAGCATCCGGAACACGGATCCCGACCAGGATAAACTGTTCCCACAGGAACCACTCACCTGTAGAGGGCTTTGTGCGGAGTTTGATCTGTCTCGGGCTGTCTGCTCCACCGGAATTCAGGTTCACGGTCAGATATCCTTCGTTGATATTATCTCTGCTGTGTGCCAGCTCATATACTGTCACGGAATACGGACGCTGCGGCATATAGTTGTTTTGCGGCGTTGCGCCGTTCAGATAAGAACGCGGAATATAATCCGAATCTCTGAAGCGGTCCGCTATAAAAGAGAGCTCATACGGCGACAGCGGCTGTGGGCCCTTCAGGAAATTCAGCATACGGATGCTCTCATCCTTATTAAACGGATACACACAAAGAGCAGCGACCGTGAGAGCAGCGACATCGAGAGGATCCTTCATAGAAGCCTCCGGAAGTGCTTGCAGCTGTTCAAGCGTCTCCGGCATCTCCTGGAAAACCACCGTCTTCTTCGGAAGTGCTCCGGATGCATTTGCTGCCGCACTCTGGGCACCTGCTATACCATTCTGTAAACTGTCAAATAAACCCATAGTTATTCTCCTTCAGAAATCTTCATGATATACGGATCAGCGGTTAACCGGTCCTCTGTTTACGATACCGCCGTTATTGGTACCCTCATCCTTCCAGGATTTTCTTGTAAACATATTCTCGAGGTCTGTCTTTTTCTCCGCCTGCGCAGCTAACGGATCAACTGCCGGAGCAGAAGCATCGGCAAATGGAGCTGCAGAATAATCTCCCGAAACAGGAGTCGACGGTGTACCTTCTACCGGTACCGGCGGCACAGGAGCCATGTATTCCGTAGGAACATCCGGAGCGGGTTCTACCGGCGCTCCGCCTAATTCCGAAGAGCCCGGATTAAACGGCGGCGGTTCAGGAAGTCTGTCTTCCATAGGAGCCACAGGTGCTTCCGGCATCGCAGGAACCTCCGGTACTGCAGGAACTTCAGGAACTGCAGGTACTTCTGGTACTGCGGGAACTTCCGGTACTGCCGGAACTTCCACAGGAGTTTCAGCAACAGGCGCAACAGGAGCTACAGGTGCTTCCGGTGCGAACGAAGCGGCAGGAGCTTCTGCAACTGGAGCTGCTGGAATCACATCCAGCTTATTTCCGCAATTCATGCAGAAAAGATCACCATCGCGAACGGGATTACCACACTTCAAACAATTCATAAATTATCCTCCTTCAATTTATAACTTTATGATCGAACACTCCATTTTACTCATAAATGCATAGTATTCCGATTTTAGTGCTTCCGCATTCGGACCTTCCACAAAGGCATACATAACAGTGCTTCCGTCAATGCTTGCATAGACGTTATATGTCATGAATTCCGACTCGCATGCAAATGCGAAATACTCTTTCTTTTCAACAAATTCATTTTTGATGCTCTTGTCAAGTCTTGCGAAGTCGTCGGATGTCTTCTTTCTGGCATTCATAATGTCATCGAAATACCTGTTTGCCGCGCCCGAATTATCAAACTGGATGACCAGAACCTCCATATTGGCAACCATTCCGCTCTTATCTTTGCTTGCCGGATCTGCTTTTACATACTTAAATACAGATTCTATGTCGCTGTGATCAACAACTGTATGAAATGCGAAGAATGTCCTGTCTTTTGATTTTACTTCCGCATATGCACCGTCTTTAAAGTCATCTGCCACATCCTGAATCGGATACTTCGCATCGACCATCTTGTCATACTGCTCTGATTCCGCTTTTTCCGCGTGACATGTCTCTTCCAGTGCACTTTTTACATCACTGATCTTGGAACTATAACCGCTCTTACAAGCTACAAGGCCAAGCGCCAGAACGATTGCCGATAAAAATGCTAAAACTCTTTTCATATCCACCCTCATAAATATTTCTTTATTAAATTTTATCTTTATACCCTGAAAAAAACAAGGCAGAAAAAGGGGCCCCTCTAAGAGCCCCCTCATTTCTTTACTTATTATGCTCCAAAAGCACTTTACGAACGAAGTGTGATATCGTACTTCGTCTTCAGATTCTCAAGGATCGCGGAGACAAATCCGTCGATTACTTCCGGCGTAAACTCCTCATCCTTCGGTGTGAAGACTACGCTGAATGCCAGGCTCTTCTTATTTCCGAGCTGTGCACCCTCATAGATATCGAAGAGCTCGATCTTCGTGATGTACTCACAGGAAGCTTCGATCTCCTTTTCGACCATCGCGCAGGTGATCTCCTTATCCATAACGAAGCAGAAGTCACGCTTCTCTTCCTGGAACTTCGGCAGCGGGATGAACTTTCTGTCCTTGCCGTAGTACTTGCTCAGTGCCTTCAGATCGATCTCGGCAACGTATGCCGGAACACGCATATCCATGTCGTCACAGATCTCGTAGAGAACCTGTCCGAGATATCCGACGCATTCCCCGTCGCAGAGGACTTTCGCTGTTCTTCCCGGATGGAGGAATGTCTTCTCATCGCGCTCATAATCGAACTTCACATCCAGCGCATCCGCAATGACTGCCACGATGCCCTTAAGGGAGAAGAAGTCTTCCTTTTCGCCCCACATACCGATGCAGATCGTCTCGCGCTCGTCCGGATACTCCGTGAGCGGCAGGCTCTTCGGCAGGAACTTGTTGCCCATCTCATAGACACATCCGGAGAGGATGCCTCTCTTCTGGTTTCTGGCGATAGCGGCCAGCATCTGCGGCGCCAGTGTCGTTCTCATTAGAGAAAGGTCGATGTTGATCGGGTTTAAGATCTTGATCGCAGTACGCTCCGGTGCATCCTCCGGAAGTTTCAGAAGGTCCAGGTCAGATGGCGAGAAGAAGGAATAATGTACTCCTTCAAAAGCACCCGCTGCACACAGTGCCCGCTTGATCTTCAGTTCAGATCTCTGCTTGAGGTTATATCCGCCGGATGTAACTTCAGCCGTCGGGATGAAGGTCGGTGTGATGTGCTCATAGCCATACATACGGATGACTTCTTCCGCAACATCCTGATAGGACTCCATATCGACACGGTAGCCCGGGATCTGGATCGTCAGCTCATCACCTTCGAGCTTCGGAGCGAAGTTGAGGTTTGTAAGAATACGTACGATATCCTCGTCCGGTACTGTAATACCCAGCACACCATTGACCTGCTTGACGCTGACTTTCAGTTCCTTCGGCTCCACAGAGTTTCCGGTATTGATATCGAACTTTGTAGCGCTGACTTTACCGCAGCCCAGTTCCTCGATCAGATGAAGGGCACGCTTCATGGCCATGACTGTTGTATATTCATCGACGCCCTTAGAGAAGCGCATGCTGGAGTCGGAAACCTGACCCAGTGCCTTACTGCTCTTTCGGATATTGTCGTGCGCGAACTTCGCTGCCTCGAACATGACCGCAGAGGTGGAATCCAGAATCTCGGAATTGAGACCGCCCATGATACCCGCAAGTGCGACCGGCTTCTTGCCGTCACAGATAACGAGGTTTTCTGTGGTCAGTGCGAACTCTTTCTCATCGAGGGTAACGATCTTCTCACCTTCTTCTGCACGGCGGACATGGATCTCGCCGCCTTCAAGATACGAGAAATCGAAAGCATGCATCGGCTGGCCGAGTTCCTTAAGGACATAGTTCGTAATATCTACGACATTGGAGATTGCGGAACATCCGACGAGAGCCAGACGGCGCTTCATCCAGGAAGGAGACTCAGCGATCTTGACATCGGAAACATAGTGGCCGATATATCTCGGGCACAGATCCTGCGCAGATACGCGGATATTGAACGGGATCTCCACATCGGACTCGGTATAGTCGAGTGCAGGCTCCTTGAGCGGCTGGCCGAGAACGGCAGCAACCTCACGGGCGATACCGAAGATGCTCTGGCAGTCCGGACGGTTTGCCGTGATAGAAATATCGAAGATATAATCATCGAGCCCCAGGATCGGCTTTACATCCGCACCCGGTTCCGAATCTTCCGGAAGTACCAGAAGTCCGTTATAACCGGCACCCGGGAACATATCCTCACTGACACCGATCTCGACACCGGAGCAGAGCATACCATAGGAATCGTATCCTCTGAGTTTACCCTGACCGATCGTCATTACGCCTTCGACGGTAACGTGGTCTTTCGCGGTCGCATACACCTGCGCGCCGATCAGCGCGAGCGGGTACTTTCCGCCGGCGGTAACATTATCCGCGCCGCAGCAGATCTGAAGTGTGCCGTGGGATCCTGCATCCACCTGACAGAGATGGAGGTGTGTTCCCTCGATCGCATCACAAGTCTTTACCAGTCCGACAACAACATTACTGATGTCGTGTCCGACCTCATACTTCTCCTCTACCTCGAAACCACAGGAAAAGAGCTTCTCCTCCAGTTCATCCGGGGTAACGTTGATATCTACATAATCTTTTAACCAGCTAAGTGGTACTAACATATGCTCTCCTCCTTATCAGTCATCGATCTGATCCAGCACTCTGAGATCCGATTCGAACAGCAGCTTGATGTTGTTGATGCCGTACTTGAGCATCGCGATTCGGTCGATACCGATACCGAAAGCAAGACCCGAATATACGTTACTGTCGATGCCGCAGCCTTCGAGTACTTTCTTATTTACGACGCCGGCGCCGAGTACTTCGATCCAGCCTGTGCCCTTACAGAGCTTGCAGCCCTTACCGTGGCACTGGAAGCAGCTGACATCAACTTCTACAGAAGGCTCCGTGAACGGGAAGTAAGAAGGACGCAGACGTGTTTTTGTTTCTTCATCGAAGATCTTCTTTACGAATTCATCGAGCATGCCCTGCAGGTCGCAGAGTGTAATGCCCTTATCCACAACAAGACCTTCCATCTGGGTGAACATCGGAGAATGCGTCGCATCATCGTCGGAACGGAATACCTTACCGGGAGAGATGATCTTGATCGGCGGCTTCTGGTTCTCCATAACATGGATCTGGCCCGCGGAAGTCTGTGTTCTTAAGAGGAACTCCGGGCTTAAGTAGAACGTATCCTGCATATCGCGTGCCGGGTGATCCTGCGGAATATTCAGTGCGGTGAAGTTATAGTAGTCCGTCTCGATCTCGTTACCTTCGTAGATGGAGAATCCCATGGAACCGAAGATATCTACGATCTGGTTTCTTACCTGGGTATTCGGATGGAGCTTGCCCTGCTTATGCTTCTTCTCAGGGAGCGTGATATCGATGGTCTCTTTCTCGTAGCGGGCTTTTCTCTCCTGCGCCTTGAACTTCTCGTCCATCTCGTCAAATTTGCCCTGCGCCCAGTTCTTGATCTCATTGACCATCTTACCGTAATCGGCCTTGAGCTCCTTCGGGATCTTACCCATTTCTTTCATGAGAGATCCGATCTTTCCTTCCTTGGCATCCATGACACTCTTTTTGTACTCATAGACACCCTTTGAACTGGAAATACCCTGAAGATCGCTCTCGATCTTCGATCTGATTTCTGAAAGTTTCTCTTTCAATTCACCAAGTTCCGCCATGTTTTCCTCCTGTTCTTTTTGCCTTAGGCATACAAAAATCCCATGACAACGTTTCCATTGTCATGGGACGAATTCACGTTTTCCGTGCACCTTCGCGGTACCACCCATGTTCAGTCTTCTTCGGCAAAAGCACTTTCCCTCAGAAGTTCTGCTCTCATTACTGCGCCTTTAATGCTGCGCCTGCATCTGCTTACTTACGGTATTTCACGTCCTCGTCAGAAGCTCCGGTGTTGAAATTCATTCTTCGCTCTCTGTGATCGTGCTCTCAGCCGGTGACACGAATCTCTTCTCACAGGTTCTAAGCCAAAACTACTTACGCACCTTCATTGCATGGAGAAATTGTACGCTTGCCCCTTCTAAAAGTCAAGATTTCAGTTCTTCGATAAAAGCACTGAGCTTGCTTTCGTTTTCGGGAGCGAGTTTTTTGCTGTTCCTGTCCGCAAGGCTCACTGTGTGTCTGATGGACGGGAGCTTCTCGCGAAGGATCGACAGGCACTTGTCTGCAGATCCTCCGGCAAACGCAAACGCTCCGATGATCTTTTCCGGTGTTTTCAGATCCGAAAGGTACTGATTTATGGCCGTGCATGGCTTTCCAGCCCATACCGGAGTTCCGATGATGACAGCATCGTAAGAAGATGCGTCCTTCGTATACGGCTGAAGTTCGGTCCCCTTTCCCATAGTCGCGCCGGATCCGCCGTGGAGGAACTTCAATAGTCCTTTCTTCGGGATATCCTTGACCGGTACAAGCTCCATGATGTCTGCGCCCAGAGCAGACGCGATCTTCTCTGCCGCATCTTTCGTATTTCCTTCGAGTGAATAATAGACAACCAGAGTTTTCATGGTCTCACCTCATAGCTTTCTGAAAATATAGTCTGTTCAATCTTCTTTCTTCGCTTTTTTTGCCTGGAGGAACGTGCCGCTCTTTTTCAGTGCGATCACGAACGGTACACCGATCGCGCCGCAGGCGATGATCTCTCCGGCACATACACAGAACATGATCAGCGGAAGAGCCATCGTATCGCCATAGGCAAACTTGATCACAAAAGGAACGATCAGTGTATTTGATACGATCGGCGGGATCGCGCCAAAAGCAGGATGTCTCTTTCTCAGAAGATAAGTAAAGACCGCTGCGATCAGCGTCGCCAGTGTTCCGAAAATGATATCCAGCGGGATACCGCCGCCAAGGATATTTCCCAGGAGACATCCTATCGTCACACCCGGGATCGCGGCCGGCGTCAGAAGCGGAAGCAGCGTAAGAGCTTCTGCGATACGGATCTGCACGGCGCCGAAAGAGATCGGGGCAAAGACATAGGTCAGTGCCACATAAAGTGCCGCGATGAGGCCCGTCTGGCAGATAAAAAGCGTAGTATTCCGCACTTTCCGGTTCTTTGTGTTTATTGGTTCATTATCCATTAAAGATTCAGCCCTTTTGCTTCATCCAGGCCGAGTCTGATGTTCATGCACTCGATCGCCGCGCCGGATGCGCCCTTACCAAGGTTGTCGAACTGGGAAGATACGACGATGCGGTCTTCGTTACCGGTAACATAGATCTTCAGTCCGTCCCATCCGGAGAGAGAGTTTCCGGCGAGGAATCCGCTGGCAGCCGTCTCATCGTCCGCTTCCGCGACCTTGATGAACTTCTTTCCGGCGTAGTACTCGCGGAAGTATTCCAGAAGTTCAGAAGGTGTCATCTTCTTGCTGAGCATATCCGCATAGAATTGGCAGGATACGACCATGCCGCTATAGTAATCGTCGATGATCGGAGAAAAGAGCGGCAGTCTGGAAAGACCCGTGATCGCCTTCATCTCCTTGAGATGCTTGTGCTGCTGGGAAAGCGCATATTCTCTTCCAGAAGAGAATTCGGCAGGGCGATCCGGATCTTCATAGACAGCGATGGTCTTCTTGCCTGCGCCGGAATATCCCGATAAAGCAAAAGCACTTACCGGGTAATCTTTGCTGATGATCCCTCCGGCGATCATCGGATAGACCAGAGAGATGAAGCCGGTGGCATAGCAGCCAGGAACCGCGATGAGCTGTCCTTTTGCGATGGCGTCCTTATGCTTTTCGGAGAGCTCCGGGAATCCATATGCCCAGCCCTCTTCGGTTCTGTGCGCCGTCGATGTGTCGATGATCACTGTATGGTCATTGTCCGGATCCAGAAGGCTTGCGGATTCTTTTGCCGCGACATCCGGAAGGCACAGGAATGTGATGTCCGATGCATTGATCAATTTCTTTCTCTCGCTTGGGTCTTTTCTCAGTTCCGGATCGATCTTAAGAAGCTCGATATCGTCTCTTCCCTGGAATCTCTCAAAGATCCTAAGGCCTGTAGTTCCTTCACTTCCGTCAACAAATACTTTCGTTTTCATGTTTATTCCTCACTTTATATTCTTAAGATATGCCAGGATCGTCTCCACGGCGCCGTCCACGTCCACCAGATCCGAGTGCACACAAAGGTGGTAGGTGGAGCTATTGCCCCACTTCTGGTTCGTGTAATGGTTATAGTAATTGGCTCTTGCGGTATTCATATCATTGATGTACCGCTCCATCTGTTCATCAGTATAATCTTTCTTCTCGACGGCAACCCGTCGCTTACGGGCGATCTTATACGGCATGCTCGCCGCGATGAAGATGTTGATGCTGCCTTCATTCCGCAGAACGAAGTCCGCACAGCGGCCGACGATCACACACGGTCCTTTGGCCGCGAGGTCTTTAATGACTTTGCACTGCTGAAGATAGATCGCATCCGAGAAGTCCGGTGTATAAGACAGCGAGAAGAAAGGCATGCGCGATCTTCCCTTTTCGGAGATACGGTGCGCTCCTTCTTCATTTCTTTCGATCAGTTTCGGATCGAGTCCGCCCTGTTCAGAGGAGATCGTGATCAGTTCCCTGTCGTAAAAAGGCACGCCCAGCTTCTCGGCAAGTTTCATGCCGATCTCATGTCCGCCGGATCCGAATTCACGTCCGATTGTGATCACTCTGCTGTTCATAGAAAAGACCTCCAAGCACCATTTTATCAGATTAACGGAAGAAGAACCACGCGGAAAGCGTCATTACAACCAGGAATATAATATTCATCAGAGCGAAAAGCCCGATGTACTTCTTCGTGTGTCCCGGGCGGAGCGTACGGAAATGACTGAAAGTAATCAGACTCGCCAAAGAAGAGATCAGCGTACCCGTGCCGCCTATATTCACGCCGAGAAGGAGTTCCTTATAGTTACCGGTAAATCTTGAAAGCAGTATAGCCGAGGGTACATTACTGATCACCTGGCAGGATCCGATACTAACCAGAAGCGGGGATCTTCCGAGAAGACTTCCGACGAACTCCTGGACTGCCGGGATCCTGGCCATGTTTCCGGAGAATACGAAAAACAGCGCAAATGTCGCCAGAAGACCGTAGTCCACTTCGGCAAATGCTTTTTTATCTGCAAATACCAGGACCAGAGGAATGATGATCAAGCCGACCCAGTACGGGATCAGGCGGAATACGATTAGGAGTGAAAACGCAAAAAGCAGAAGATACAGGGCGGTCCTTTTCTTATTCAGTCCCTGGCCGGAATCGTCTTTAATGACCAGAGGCGTTCTCGGAAGCAGGAAACAGGCCGCCGTCAGCATCGCGATCGCCAGAAGAAACGGCGGGAACATGATCTTCATGAACTCTCCTGTCGGGATCTTGAAGTATGAATACAGATAGAGGTTCTGCGGATTGCCAAACGGCGTCAGCATACCGCCGAGATTGGCGGAGATATTCTGAAGGATGAAGATATAGGCCATCTTCTCCTCATTTTTCGTCACGGAAAGCGCGAAATACCCAAGCGGCAGGAACGTGATCAGCGCCATATCATTGGCGATCAGCATCGATCCGATAAAAGTGATATATACGAGAGCCAGTGCCAGAAGCCGGAGATTTCCGGTCGTCACGACGATACGCTGTGCCACGATACCGAAAAAGCGGATATCCTTCAGGGCACAGATCACCGCGAGGGTCAGGAAAAGGCACGTCAGCGTCCTAAGGTCAAAGTAATGGAGATATTCACTATCCGGCGGCACAAAAACAGATGTAACCACGGCGAGGAGCGCAGCGATACACACTACCGTGTTTTTCTTAAAAAATGCCACGATCGGATGGGATCTTTTTTCCCCTGCGCTATCCACGTTCTTCTCCCTTCACATCCAAAGTCCGTCAGCCGGTACATCCTGCGCGGGAAGAATCAAGATCTTCACGCGTCCGCGCTATTATAGCACCACGGGCATTTATTAGAAATAGTGAAATGCACAAAGAAAGAGGGCCGTCTCATATTCTGAGACGGCCCGTCTTCCTTGCGGGTGATTACGGGAAACTTTCGTTTCCGCATCGGAGGTCCCGCAATTTATTGTGCTACAGACGATGTTTCTTTAGTGTCTTTCGGCGGTTCTTCAAGCGGACTTAAGAAGACCACTTTGTACTCACTGTGCACCTTGGCAAGTGTCTTTATGATGATTTCCTTAAGATGTGCTTCCGCCTTCTCGTAAATACCGTTTTTCTCTGCAGATTCGAGCTGCTGCGCCTTGACCTCGGACAGACGTACGTTTACTTCATCCGCACGGATCGGGTTAAATACATTGTTATCCTGCATGATCGTGACTTTCTCCTGCGGGAGATTGTTGTCCACGACACTCGGCTTCAGCGGGATGGTGATGTAGATCTCTTTCTTCTGGTTATTGACAACAGTCTTCAGTTCATTGAGATCGTATCCGACCTTGATCGTTCCGGCATATACGATCTGGATCTTATGCTGTGTACCCCAGATATCGAAATCGGTATACGGGATCTGAAGATTATCGACTACATTGGCAGTTCCCGCGTAATCCTCGGAATAGGTCATCAGCTCAGCGATCTCCTGAAGCTGCTCCATCACATTATCTCTTGTCAGGATGATGCCGTGGAACTTCTCTTCCTCTGCGATGATCGCCTCTCTGGATCCGCCATTCTTCACTTTGCTGGAAGAACGTCCCCATCCGAAGATAAATACAGCCACATAAAAGGCTCCGATAATGGCCATCAGTATGACGAGTCTGTGGCCCCATCTTGCGAAGAAGCCTCTCTCATGTACTCTTCTGCCATTTACATATTCATAATTTCTCATAGCTTTTCCTCCTTCATCATTCGCGGACCTTCTGTAGCACAATTTATAAGTTCTCGCGATTTCGTGAGTTGTTTTCTAATACCCTTTACTCTTTTTCTGAGCTTTTCCCTCTTACCAGCTCATGTTCTCTCATATTAATGATAAATGATATCGGCGGATAAGTCCTCTTTATTTTTTTAACAAATTTAGAAATAAACGTGAATGGCTTATTCCTTTTGTTCTGACTATAGTTTATAATCAACGGTGTCAAACAAAAAACGGTTCAGGTTACATTTTAGGAGCCGCTAATTTGTTTTGAACTTCAAAATAAAAATTGGAGCGGGAATATGGGAAGAAAATCGACGAAAGAAAACAAGAACATTTACCAGATCAGCCGAGAAGCGCAGAACCTTACGCGCGACGCTGCTTCTGAGAAACTGCAGTATATCTCGGCAGACCGTATCGAGAAGATCGAGAACGAAAAGACACTCCCCCATCCGGAAGAGATCCTGGCCATGGCCGACTGCTACAAGAATCCTTCCCTTTGCAACTACTTCTGCTCTCATGAGTGTCCGATCGGTCAGGAATATGTACCTGAAGTCGTTCCAAAAGAACTTTCCCAGATCACTCTGGAGATGATCGCGACTCTGAACTCCATCGACAGAAATAAGAACCGTCTCATCGAGATCACTGTAGATGGCAAGGTCAATGATGATGAACTTCCCGACTTCATCGAGATCAAGAACGAACTGGACAAGATGGCACTGACGATCGACTCCCTTCGTCTTTGGATCGACAACGCGATTGCCGCCGGACAACTGAACAAGGAAGATTTCGACAAGTAATTATTTTTCACTCATAAAAAGAATCGAGCCCGTATGTCTCACTCATACGGGCTCTTTTGTTGAAAGTGGAGGTGTTTTGTTTTCCTGACAGACCCTTCGTCCGTGGAAGGTCGACTGATCTACCAGTCCGATCCGTCTGCTCAGCTGGGGGAAAGTATGCATTGCCTCGCATAAGCGGATCATTTGAAGCCTTTTGTCTAAATCCATGAAGTCACATCCTTGCTTCAGTTACTGTTTCCATTTCTTTTCGGTTGCCTTGAAGATATTCTATTACTCCCTTCTGAAAAGAAACACAGACTACAGGAGGAAAATAGCCCCCCTTATTTTCTCTGAAACTGCATTTTAGAATGTTATAATGAGAAAAACAGAAAATTGAACCAGGGAGGAATGACCATGAAATACGTATTTATCTCACTTTCCGAAAGCAGCAAAATCGATTTTTCCGGGGCGGAGAAGCTCGCAAAGACAGATCATCTGGTCTTTCTCTATGTAAAAGGAAAGAAGACTATTCCTTCATCCGTCAAAGAGGCGCTTACAGATGTTAAGGCGGAGATCGAATATGTCGAGATCAGCGGATCTTCCGAACTAATCCCGGTCCTTTCCTATCTGATCGGATTCCATGAAGCAAGTAAACACGATGTTATCGTGATCACGGAGGACAAGGGCAAACTCCCGTCCAGAGTCACCAAAGGCGCGAAGGTGTATAGTGCTTTTCGATCGGTAACAGGCGCGGCCTCTTCTTCTACCGCGAAGAAGACCACTTCTGCGAAGAAGTCCACATCCTCGAAAACCTCGTCCACATCGAAGAAGTCTTCCACCACGAAGAAATCCTCTGCTACAAAGAAATCCACGACTGCGAAGAAGAACGCTGCGAAAAAGAATAGCGAAGCGCTCGATGTTACTGATCTTCTCAACACGATCGTGAAAAAGATGTTCTGAGATATCCCGCCAAAAAAAACGAAGGGCCTCTCTTTTTTTTCAGGAGAGGCCCTTTTTGTTATCTCAGGTCCTTCTTTTCATACCTGATATACGCGATAATGATGCCGGCGATCATGAAGATCATCCCGGGAAGCAGATACTTCACTTCCAGATGCCCGCTCTCGATAATATCGGCAGTTTCCGTATAGGAGAATGCGGATATGTACTTCAGAGGCCGGGCCGAAGATGAGATATTGGCGACGATATTCAGGAAATACATCAGGCACGCCATGCCGATGCCGACCCCGAGGCCGCCGCGTGTAAGAAATGATGAAATACCGAAACAGATCCCCGCGATCTCCAGCTGCATCAGAAGATACGCAAGATGGATCAGGAACAGTTCCTTCCAGAAGATCTTCTCTCCGATAGCAGCTACCGATACGACCGACAAAACCAGAACGATCGCATTGAGGATCAGGATGATCGAGAGAACGCTCAGCAGTTTGGACGTGATCACCTTCTTCCGGGATACCGGATGCGAGAATAGAAATTCGGCGGTATGGTCGCGTTCCTCCTTCATGAGCGCGGATACGCCCACGATCGCTGCGAAGAAAGCGCCGCCGATACCCAGGATGTTACCGCACTCGACGGAGTAAAATCCGATGATCGTACCGAAATCGAGGCGGTCCATACCAAAAGCTTCCGTGAAATTCCCCATCGAGGAGAACATCTCATTGACGTTGCCCATCTGCGACTTCATCTCCGGGAACATCAGGACACACGTTGCGATCAGAAATCCGATCGCAAGGCTCCATATCAGGAGCATTTTCTGCTGCATATGTATTTCCTGCTTTAATACCGTCATTTTCTTCCCTCTCCCGCCTCATAGTAATGCATGAATATCTCTTCGAGACTCGGCTCCGTGATCGTGATATCCCGGATCTTCTCCCCTGCCAGGATAGTCAGGAGCTTCTGGATATCTCCCTTATAGAGGAACTTCAGTTCATCTTCCCTTGTGTCTTCTGTATATGTGATGCCGGGGATCCCCTGAAGTTTTTCCCTGGTAAGCGAGCCGGCCACAGAGATCTTCCGTGTCCCCGTCTGCTCGAGATCTGCGACCTTGTCGGACAGCAGGATACTTCCGTCCTTGATAAAGGCCGCGCTTCTGCAGTAAGCCTGCACTTCCGACAGGATATGCGACGAGAAAAAGATCGTCGATCCTTCTTTATTCTCTTCCGTCAATATCGAGAAGAACTCTCTTTGCATCAGCGGATCGAGTCCGGATGTCGGCTCATCGAGGATCAGAAGATCCGGGTGATGCTGGACCGCACAGATGATCCCGACCTTCTTCCTGTTTCCGAGGGAGAGATCTTCCACCTTCTTCATCGGATCGAGATCCAGCCGCTCACAGAGCTCCTGTGCACGCTTTCCGCAGCTCGCCCCGCGAAGATCCGCAGAGTACCGGATCGCGTCTTTTACACGCATCTTCGGATAAAAGAAGATCTCCGAAGGGAGGTACCCGATTTTACTTAATATCTTTTCTTTTTCATCTACGATGTCGTGTCCGAGGACCTTTGCGCTTCCGGATGTCAGATGGATAAGGCCGAGGAGCGTGCGGATCGTCGTTGATTTACCGGCTCCGTTCGGACCGATGAATCCGAAGAAATCACCTTCCTCCACTTTCAGATCCAGATCCACAATGCCTCGGGATCCGCCGTAGGACTTCGTTAATTTCCTGGTATCAATAGCAAGTGCTTTTCCCATATTCAAAACCTCTTATTTCAAATACATTTTCTTCCAGAAACCGATCAGATCTTTGTAATCCGAGATGACCCTATCGATGTCGATCGGCCCTTTATGCTGCATCTGATAAAGATAGCCTTCGGAAGCAAGATAGATATCCTGATACATCATCTTCAGGTCGATCCCGTCTTTAAAGACCGAAGGATCAAGCTTCGGAAGCGTCGTATTTGTGTGGAGTTTCGAGTAGGGTTCGATGATCTTTACGAGCTCGCTTTTTACTTCTTCATCATCTTCGTAGTATGCCTTTAATGCAAAAGCACTCATATCCGGATACTTCCGCATCATCTCCGTCTTAGCGATAAGCCCTCTGTACATCATCTCGAAAATGTCGTTTTCCTCATAGCATCCGGCACGCGTGACATACTGGCGGGTCAGTTCCTCTGCCGTTTTCATGAGAAAGAGATACAGTTCTTTCTTATTCCTGAAATAGAAAAAAAGCAGGGATTTACTAATGCCGGCTTCGGCTGCGATCTCATTCATCGGACTTTTCCGATACGAGTTATTCGCAAACACACGAAAGCCGGCATTTAAGATGCGGTTTTGTTTTTCTTCCGGGAGCTGGTAAAACTTCTCGTTCATGGTATCTTCCCTTTCCGTGATTCATTGACCGAATCGGTTAATACCATTCTTACGCTATTGACCGTTTTTGAGAAGACCCCTTTACGGAAAAATTTTATGCTTTGGACGGAGTAAAGATCTTTCCTGCCTGAATGTTCGGATCATTGGACTCATATACCGTCAGTGTGATCCCCTGATCGCCCGTACCGAGTCCGGCGACGAGATACTGTCCTTCATCATTGGTTCCATAGAGGATCAGGCCTCCCTGTCCGCCCTGAACTGCCTTAATATGCATACCCGAATATGTGGAGGTTCCACGGATAATTGTCGCCGTAGGTGTGGAAGAGGATTTATCGAAAGTGATCTTAACGCCCTCGTGATTATCCACATACTCACCATCCCAGTTGGCCAGATCAGCATCCTTCAGATCAGCACATTCCGGGATCGCGGGCTGTTCAAGGACCATAAAAGCGGTTTCTTCTGCCGGATTATAGAAGATATATGATCCCAGAAGACCGTTTCTGTCGATATCCTGATACGCTTCGATCCACTCGAGTGCTTTTCCGGGAATCTGTGAAACAGGGGTATTCGGCAGATACAGGATGACCTCATCGGCTTTGGTAAAACCATACGGATCACTATATGTCACGTCCGCAGGAAGATCCATATACCGGTCTACCTTCTTATCGAACTTTTCCGTCGTCAGCTTCGTTACATGCGTGGATAAAGAGTATTCATTGATCCTCGTAAATCCATCGATCGTCCCGGTAAAATGGCATTTCAGCATATCATATCCATCGCCGTCTATCTTTAAAACAGCACTTTCATAGTTGCCTTCAAATGTATTCTCGCGGCAGTTGAAAGTAATGTCCGTACCCCAGCTGGTCAGTGCGTAAAGATAGCAAACGAATGAACTATGGCACATATACGCGGCATCCGAATACAGAGAATACATATCCTGATCCATTTTCTTCACGAGCTCAGAGGGCTCTTTGGACGTTTCGGTCACATCTGTCCCGGTCTTTGTCTCCTTCTCTTCCGTTACTACGGAACCTGTGCCCTTCACCTTTGACTTTGCTTCGTCTTTAACTTTGTTACATCCCGACATAGCAAGGCTTACAGCCATCACGCCGGCAAGTATGATTCTCTTTTTCATAGATACTATTCCCTCTACCTTTTCATTTTTTCCGTTCCTCATTATACCATTACGGAAAAAATGAAGATGACGTATCTATCACTTTCACTCCATCAGATCTTGATCCGCTGATAGTAGAAACATGCCAGCTGGGTGCGGTCACGAAGGTCGAGTTTGCTCAAAACGGAGCTGATCATATTCCGGACCGTTCCTTCTCCGAGGAACATCTTCTGGGCGATCTCTTTATTCGAGAGACCCTCCGCCACCAGCTCGACGATCTCCTGCTCTTTGGGCGTGATATCGTAGTCCTCCCACCGGAAAGACTCACTTCGGTTCAGAAGGTCCGGAAGTCTCTCCACGATCTTTCCGCCAAATACCGTCTGTCCGCCATAGACCGCGCGCACTGCATCCGACAGCGAAGCGCAGTCCTGCTTGAGGATATAGCCCTTCGCACCGACCTTCAGCGCCTGATTGATGTATTCGTCATCCAGAAATGTCGTAAGAAGGATCACTTTCGCCTGAGGATCGATCTTTAATATCTCGGATGTTGCCGCAAGTCCGTCCATATCTTCCATACGGATGTCCGACAGCACGAGGTCCGGCTTTACTTCGGCAAAAGCACTTACCGCTTCACGTCCGCTGCCGCAGAGGCTGACTACCTCGATATCTCCGTCTTTTTCCAGAATGATCTTTAATGACTCCTGTACGAGTGGATCATCATCCACGATCATGATCTTCATTTATTCTTTCCTCCCTGCTTCGGTATCGTTACCGTGATATGAAAGCCGTTCGGCCCGCTCTGGATGGATGTTCTTCCACCAACGGAGACCGCACGGGAATTGATGTTATATAATCCGATGCCGTGTTCTCCTTCGAGCGCGGCAAAGTCTGACGGGCGAGAATACTCGGCGACCTCGCATTTTCCGTCATCGGATACGAGCACGCGCCAGAAGGTCACGTTCTCCACGACCTCCAGGCGCACATTCTTACCATTACAGTGTTTCGATATATTCGTCACGCCCTCTTTAATGATTCCGAGGATCGCGTTCTTGACATTATTCGGCACCGGGGACTCGATCGATGTACTAACGGTCACATCGAAGTGTTCCTTGATCGCAGATGATATCTCATGGATGCCGATGGAAAGATCGATGGAATCATCATGCAGTTCATGTACCGATCGGCGGATATTCGTCATGGCCTCATTGACCGTCGAGCTGACCGACTCGAGATAAGGCTTCGTCTTCTCATCCTGGTTGATGACGGAGATCGCCTGCAGCTGTACGACCGCTCTCGTCAGCATATGTCCCACGTTGTCATGGATCTCACGTGCGATGCGGTTTCTCTCGGAAAGCGTCGCATTTCTGATCTGCATATCCACGTTATTCGCGATCTCGTTTTTCAGTCTCTGGGACTGCTGGGCATCGTAGCGGACAGCATCAAACTTCTCTGTCAGGAGAAGTTCTTTTCTATGCATAAATACGGTCTTCACCGCCATGAGTGCCGCCACCGGGATCAGTAATACCAGATACGATCTGAATAAGACAGCACAGGCACCGGCAAAAAGGATCACCTTGATCCACAGCGTTTTCTCAGAAGCGATCGACCAGTCGTTCTTCGATGCATTTTTCTGGCTGTGCCACTTCGTAAGCAGCTCCTCCATTTTACTATCGGAAAACAGCCCGTACACGCCGGCCGGAATTGCGATCGACGCTTCCGGGATCAGGAAAGACATCGCTCCGGCAAGGATCAGTACTCCGGCGCTTACACACTGATTTCGGAATACTTCGGTTACCAGAAGAGCAATTACAATACCCAGCACACAGGCCACCGTGAACTCGTTATTCTGAACGATCGTGTACCGGCCCGACTCTTCCCCGAACAGAAGAAACAGCGCCGCCACCGAAAGCCCGCACAGTATTAACTTGTCGATAAGTCTATAAACCATGAGAACATTATATCGCAAAAGTGACATACAAGCCTAGGCGCTGGTCCTCGGGCCTGATGTCACTTACCCCGCAGAAATCATAAGACATGTCGCGCGGCTCCACCTGAAAGGGATCAACGACAGGTAACAACACTTAATAAACAAACAGAAATATGCAAGTCGTAGCGCGATTCCGCAGACGTGTAACGTCGAGGACCAGCGCCTAGGCTTGCATATTTCTTGTTGTTTAAAGAGCTTTGCCCTGTCTTGCCTTCTTGATAACAAAGGAGATCATAATGAAGGCCAGTCCGAAGAGCACCTGTACACCAAGGGATGCGAAGATATCTCCGACGCTGAAGGTGTAATTCATACCCGATCCGGCATAGATGGTGTTCAGTACTTTTCCCGACCAGAAGAACGGGAGGAAGTGTGCGAATGCCTGTACGCCGTTGCTCATGAGATAGAATGGTACGAAGATGCCGCACAGGAAGCTCATGGAAAGACCTGCCGCATTGCAGATGAGGCTGAGGGTTCCGGGTGTCAGGCTGAAGTTCGAGATCAGAAGAGCAAATCCGCTGATGTAGAAGGTGGTAGCGATCAGGTTCAGAATAACGACCCAGCCGTACTTGCTCATCATGTCAGTGTTACCTGCATAAACGAAGCTGAAGATGGTGTATAACAGAACCAGGACTACTGCACAGGTCATCAGTCCCGCCATCTGCGCCCATGTCTTCTTTCCGGGCTTTACCGGTGCCGCTTCGATCCTTGCGGAAACTACCTTCTTATTCGCGGCGATGATCGCGGAGGCGATGGACATACCCATGATCCAGAGACATACGAAGCAGAAGTAATTGAGGATCATGTAAGTCGCATACTCGCGTGCATTCGTGTGCTGCACTTCCTTCTTCTCTGTCACGACACCGAAGGTGACCTCAGACACTGTCATTTCCAGTGCTTTTTCCGAAGCCTCATGAGCATCCATACCCATCGCGCGATAGCTTCTGTAAATGTTTACGAATGAATCGATATCATTGGCGAAGCTGAAGGTCTTACCGGACACCTGGCTGTGGGAGGAATAACTCAGGGAGATGTCCTCGCCGGCGTCGATCTTCTCCTGAAAGTGTTCCGGTACCTCGATGAAGAAGTCCGAGATGGAGAAGTAAAGGATATCATTGATGGACTCTTCCGAAGAAGTGGTGTCGTCCTCGACATCGCCGTAGTTGTCGATCAGTTTTCTGATCGCGGAGGAGAGCTCGCTTTTATCATTATCACGGAAAAGCACTCCGAGATTATTGTAATCGACGCTCTTTTCCGTAGCGCTTGCCTCATTTTTGTCGATGATATGCGGAGCAGAAAAGATCATAGAAGCGGCGTAAACAAACATGATGATCGATGCGATGATGACCGCTGCCTTATTTGCTTTTACCAGTTTGAAGAAATTCTTATAAAGCTGCATACTTTTCTCTCCTTAATTTCAGGATCGAGATCATCATGAAGACGACTGTCGCCAGACTGATCTTGATCATATTCATCCAGAACCCGTTCAGTGTCGGATAGTTTACCAGACGGAAGAAAGCGAAGTTCATGATAGTTGCCGGGTTGATCCGGTTCACGATCGGGCAGAACTTCTCCAGAAGTCCCGGGAGCTGCACGATCATCTCACCGCTTAAGAAAACCGAGATCATGATAAGTGCGGTCGCTTTGTTATCCCGCTGGTTCTCGTCACCTTTTGTGAAGAGTCCGAACATGCATCCGAGGCTCATGGCGAAAAGGTTACCGACCAGGACGAACAGGATGATATGCGGGAAGCGGTTGCCCAGCGGCACATCGAAGAACCGGTTCATGACGGTCAGTGCGAAGAACGTGATCGCACAGGACAGTGCATATCTTGCCATGAAGGCCGACAGCAGGATCTTCCACTTTTTCTTTGGAGATACGCTCGTTCTCATACCGTAGCCGCTGAGGTTGCCCTGGATATCGAACACCGTATGGATTCCGGCTGTCACATTGAAGAACATTCCCATGACGATCGTGCTGTAGAAGTACCACAGATATACATTGGCGGAGTGTTCATTGTCGCCGAGGTAGGTGCTCTTCGGCTTCATCACCGAGATGGATTCCGTGATGCTCTTCATAACTGCTTCCATCTTATCCGGCGCCGTCATCGCCGCATCTTTCATGATCGTGTAGTTTCTCTTATACGATTCGGTGATGCTTCTTGCGACCATGAGAGTGGTCATATTCGCGCCATCTCCGACCTTTACACTGACCGTCTCCTCTTTTCCGTTCACCAGGAAAAGCACCTGGAGCTCTTTATCGAGGATCTTCTTCTCGGCTTCTTCCTGAGATGTGGTCTCTATCAGTTCGATGACCGCGTGGTCATATCCCATGCTGCTCTTTCTGACTTCTTCCGCATCCGCGAGATTTGTAAGCACTCCCTTGAATTCTTCTGCAAAAGCACTTTCCCCGGAATCTATGCGGATCATGGTGCTCTTTACCGGCTTGAAGTCGATCTCGCCCTTGGCAGGGCCCATGAATGTGACATTAAAGCATGTCATGAGAAGGATCGGGAAAGCCAGTGACCAGAAGATGTATGCCTTGTCGCGCAGTGTCTTGCGCAGATAATATGTAAACATCATTTTTCCTTCCTCCTACGATCAGTCATCACGAAGTTCTTTTCCCGTCAGTTCGAGGAAAACATCGTTCAGGGTAGGCTGCTCGGAATATACATTTTTGATGCGGTAGCCCTTATCCTGAAGGAGCGAGATGACCTTGACCACGTTATTTCCGTTACCGGCTTCGATCTTCAGCATCTTTCCGTCGTAATCCACGCCGAAGACGTTATCCAGTTTTCTGATCTTTTCTACATCTTCTTCGGAGATGCCCTTGGCTTCGATCCGGATGATCTCGCTCTTTTTGATCATGCTCTTGAGTTCATCTACTGTACCCTCGGCGATCAGCTGGCCTTTATCGATGATGATGATCCGGTCTGCGATCTGCTCGACTTCTTCCATGTAGTGGGAAGTGTAGATGATCGTCGCACCGTTTTTTCTTAGCTGCTCGATGCCTTCGAGGATCTTGTTTCTGCTCTGCGGGTCGACCGCGACGGTCGGCTCATCGAAGAAGATGATCTTCGGCTTATGGGCGATACCGCAGGCGATATTCAGGCGGCGCTTGAGACCGCCGGAAAGCTTCTTCGGACGAAACTTCTTGAAGTCATTTAGTTCAACGAAGTCGATCGCTTCCTGGACTCTCTTTTTTCTTTCATTCTTATCTGTGATGTAAAGGCCGCAGAAAAAGTCGATGTTCTCATATACCGTCAGTTCCTCGAACACGGAGACTTCCTGAGGAACGACGCCGATCTCGCTCTTCAGATCGTACGCCTTCGGCGACATCTCTTTTCCGTGGATCGTGATCGTACCCTTATCATATTCCAGAAGGGAAAGAATGCAGTTGATCGTGGTGGATTTGCCGGAGCCGTTCGGGCCCAGAAGGCCTAAGATCTCGCCTTCATTTACTGTCATGCTGAAGTTATCTACCGCGATCAGCTCTTTATAACGCTTCACCAGTCCATCTACTTTAATGATCTCACTCATTTTCCTGACCTCATTTCTTCGTATGTGTTTTTCATGCGGGAGCCATCCCGTTTCTTTCATGATCCCATTATCACATAACGGAGAAAGCGCGGTAAGTGAGCGCTATCACTAAGCGACATGACAAATGTCATTTCTATATCATGAGTATCGTTTACTCGTTTTCCAGATCGGAGAGCCAGAGGGATACCGTCGCATCGCTGGGCATGCGCCAGTCTCCTCTCGGAGAGAGCGACACAGAACCGACCTTCGGGCCGTCCGGCAGGCAGCTTCTCTTAAACTGCTGCGAGAAGAAACGCTTGAAGAACTTCTTCGCGGCATCGGTCACTTCGTCTTTCGTCAGTTCCGGATAGGCATGCATCGCAAAAGCCGCCGATCTGGATGGTTCAAATCCGTGACGGAGCGTATAGTAGAGGAAGAAATCATTGAGGTCGTATTTACCGATCTTATCCTCCGTCTTCTGCGCGATCTGCCCGTCCACATTCGGCGTCAGCTCCGGTGTGATCGGAGTATCGCAGATCGAAAAGATCGTTTCCTTTAGTTCATCATTTCCGCACATCAGCGCATAGGACTTGCAGATAAACTGGACAAGCGTCTTCGGGATCGAAGTATTTACCGCATACATGGACATATGGTCACCGTTATATGTGCACCAGCCGAGTGCAAGCTCCGAAAGGTCACCGGTACCGATAACAAGTCCGTTTTTCATGTTCGCCGCATCCATCAGGATATACGTGCGCATCCTTGCCTGGGCATTTTCATAGGTAACATCTCCTTCTCCCTGATAGGTCTGCTCATGTCCGAGCTGGGAAAGATGCAGTTTCACGCCCTCACCGATCGGGATCTCATAGGTCTCATCGGCAAGGATATTCATGAGCTTCCACGCATTTCCGAGAGTATGGTCTGTCGTATTTCCTTCGCTTGGAAGCGTGTATGTAATGATGCGGATATCCGGAACGATCTTCTTCGCTTCGGCACATACCAGAAGCGCAAGCGTCGAGTCCAGTCCTCCGGAAATGCCGATGATCAGATTCTTTATTCCTGTCGCCCGGACACGCGTGGCAAGGCCATTTGCCTGGATCTGAAGGATCCGTCTGCAACGGGCATCGCGAAGCTCCTCCCCGGCCGGCACAAACGGGTTTCTGTCTACCGGATAGGAGTATCTGTCCATGATCTCAGAAAGTTCGGAGATGTTTACCTCATCCGCACCTGCCGCCTGAATCCTAGCAAAAACTCTCCTATAGTTTTGGGAAAGATCATTATCAAATGTATTCTGTCTTCTCCGGTCGTGCCTGATTTTTCCAAGATCGACCAGTGCTTTCTCCACATGCGGGTATTCCGGGAATATCGCCTCGCCGAAGATACTTCCGCTCTGCGCGAGGATCGTATGTCCCGAAAAGACCAGATCCGTGCTGCTCTCTCCTGTACCG
>JAEEGL011235503.1_pt1 | contig 32533 bp, 30 predicted proteins | sample 9134231 | NCBI WGS metagenome assembly JAEEGL01 (sample SAMN16246548, study PRJNA631951) | gut metagenome | biome: gut microbiome; feature: rumen; material: fiber-attached | host: Bos | place: Iran: Karaj | collected 2018-10
AAGCAGTGAGGATGGAGATCCTGGGTATGAACCCCTTTCGCCAGACTCTGCTTTTGCCACAGGCGCCGAGAACCTGTGGAACCATGAGGTGTTTCCCACCATGTTCCTGTTCCGCGAGGGCGGCTATAAGGGCCGCACTGCGGTGGTGGCAAACCAGACCTCGGTGGTGGTGGCAACACACCTTGTGGATACCTTGCTCCGCGAGGGTGTGAACGTCACCAAGATATTCTGTCCTGAACATGGCTTCCGCGGCATTGCGGCGGCGGGCGCCAAGGTGGACAACAGCACCGACCCCAAGACGGGCCTCCCCATCATATCCCTCTACGGCAAAAACAAGAAGCCCACACAGGAGCAGCTGGCGGATGTGGATTGTGTGGTCTTCGACCTGCAGGACGTAGGCTGCCGCTTTTATACTTACCTTTCCACATTGCACTATGTGATGGAGGCGTGTGCCGAGAGGGACATCCCCCTCGTGGTGCTTGACCGTCCCAACCCAAATGGTCATTATATCGACGGCCCTGTGCTCGACACGGCTCGTTTCCGCTCCTTTGTAGGTATGCACCCCGTGCCAGTGGTCTATGGAATGACCATCGGCGAATATGCCCAAATGATAAACGGTGAGCATTGGCTGGCAGGCGGCAGGGAATGTAACCTCACTGTTGTCCCCATGCAGGGTTACCGGCGCGACTCGGTGGGCTACGAGCTGCCCGTGCCGCCGTCGCCCAACCTGCGCAACGCCCACGCCATAGCCCTCTATCCCAGTCTCTGCCTTTTCGAGGGCACAAACTGCGGCGTGGGAAGAGGTACGGATTACCCCTTCGAGTGGGTCACCTATGGCACCGACACCCTCGACCTGCGGCAGGAAGAGGCTCCGGCGGCTTTTACTCTTAAATACTTGATGGAGATGTACCGTATTGTAGGGACACGGCGTGCCGTGTCCGCAGCCGACAAGCCCTTCTTCCTCAAGAACAACTTCTTCGAGAAGCTGGCCGGCAACGGCGACCTGCGCAAGCAGATAGAGCAGGGTATGAGCGAAGAGGAGATACGTGCCATCTGGCAGCCCGCCCTCGACGAGTTCAAAAAGATACGTAAGAAATACCTGATATATGAAGACTAACGGCAAGAACATCTGCAAAGAGTTGAAGGCCATCCGCAAGCGTGTGGCCGACGAGAACCAGATACCGCTGGAGCAGCATGAATGCACCTACGACGGTCCGTGCGACGGCACCTGTCCGCGCTGCGAGGCCGAGGTGAAGTACCTGGAGCATGAGTTGCACCGCCGCATGACCCTCGGCAAGGCCGCCGCGGTGGCGGGTGTGGCCATGTCGCTGGCGGCATTCACCAGCTGCACCGAAGGGAAGGTATATGTGGAGGGAGAAATAGAACCATACCCTGAAGACACCACACAGGTCGACACCACCAGCGGTGCCACCCATAATGACAAACAATCAACAATACAATACCAATGAAGAAAGTAATGTTATTCCTTGCAGCTGCCGCCATGATGGCCGCCTGCTGCAACAAACAGGAAGTAGCGCAGGTTGACCCTGCCGAAACCGTCATGCAGAACATCCTCAGTCGCAAGAGCGTCCGTTCCTACACGGGCGACACCATCCCTGCCGCCACGCTGGAGAACATCCTGCGTGCCGCCCAGGCGGCCCCCTCGGGCCGCGACTGGCGCCCCTGGAGTTTCGTGGTCGTCACCCCTGACCAAGACCTTGAGGCCATCTTCGGCGACAACTTCAACATGCGCATGTACAAAGAGGCCGGCGCCATCGTCATCCTCTGTGCCGACACCATCCACATGGGTCCCACGCGCGACAATCCCGAGGGTCCCGATGTGGCCCAGGTGAACCACCTCTGGCGCGACGACCTCGGTGCCGCCACCGAGAACCTGCTGCTGGCCGTGGAGGCCTATGGTCTCGGTGCCTGCTGGACGGCCTGTTATCCCTATCCCGAGCGCATGGATCCCATCCGTGCCGCCGTGGGCCTGCCGCCCACCGTGGTGCCCTATGCCGTGGTGCCCATCGGAGTGCCCTCCGGCGACACCCAGCCCAAAGACAAATGGGACCCCGAACGGGTGCACTACAACCGCTGGTAGTCGGTCGGACATCTTCGAACCATCTACGAAGGATCTCCGAACCATCTCCGAACCATCTCCGAGGAGGGTCTGACTCAGTTGGACCCTCCTCGGAGGTTTTACAAAGGTAACACCCTCCCGTAGGGAGTACATCAGCGTATAGGGTCGGAGGGCTGTTTTCATGCGGTGGTGTAAAAAAATTTTGTCAGTTTGTAAAATGTTCGTATTTTTGCAGTCCGAATTGTAAACACAAAACACTATGGGAATCACGATACCTGCCCTGATTATCGGGGCCATTTTAGTCAACAATGTCGTTCTGGCTCAGTTCCTTGGCATCTGCCCCTTCCTGGGTGTGAGCAAGGATGTGAAGTCGAGTGTAGGCATGAGCGGCGCCGTGCTGTTTGTCATGCTGTTGGCGACGATGGTGACTTGGCTAATTATGACTTATGTGCTTGAGCCATTGCATCTTGAATATCTGCAGACGATAGCTTACATTCTGGTCATCGCCGGTTTGGTGCAGATGGTCGAGATAGTGCTGAAGAAGATTGCCCCGTCGCTCTATCAGGCTCTGGGAGTGTTCCTTCCCCTGATTACTACCAACTGCGCCGTGCTGGGTGTGGCCATCTTGGTCATCCAGAAGCATATGAATTTCCTCGAGAGCGTGGTTTATTCGGCCTCCATCGCCGTGGGTTTTGCGCTGGCACTCATCCTTTTTGCCGGCATCCGCGAGCAGTTGGACCTCACTGGTACGCCGCGCGGCATGAAGGGTGTGCCCATTGCTTTGGTGACGGCAGGCATTCTGGCCATGGCCTTTATGGGCTTTAACGGCTTGGTTCCGCTTCCGTAATTCGGTTGTTTCCAGAAGGTTGTATCAATTTTAACATTATTTCATATTATATTTTCCTGCTATGTCGGGAGAGTGTTGTATTTTTGCACTCGGTTTGCGACCGGTAAAGGATGGCAAATCGTATTGAAAAAGAGATAATTAAGAAAGTATTAACAACCTAAAACAACAAAGAAATGAAGAAAGTTTTATTCGCTCTGGCTATCGCCGGTATGTTCGGTTTCGTGGCTTGCAACAACAACAAAGCCGCTGAGGAGCCCGTTGAGGACACCACTGTCGTCGAGGCCGTTGTCGAGGAGGTTGCTGACAGCACCACCATCGAGAACGCCGTCGAGGAGGTCGTGACCGACGCCGTCGAGGCCGTTGTCGCCGAATAAGGTTAGACAGACTGACAGAAAAGGAGCGCCGATCCGTGAGGGTCGGCGCTCGTTGTTTGTAGGTGTGAGGTCCGTCAGTTGCGGTAGCCGATGACGCGGCGCACCTCGTCGAGGGTGGCGGCGGCGCTGGCGTGGGCCTTCTCTTTGCCGAGGTCCATGATGCGGCGCAGACGGGCGTCGTCGGACTGGTACTCGAGGATGCGCTGACGCAGGGGTTCGACAAAGGCCACCATGTCTTCGGCCAGCTGCTTCTTGAGGTCGCCATAGCGTATCTGGCAGCGGTTGTAGAGGTCGTCGAAGTACTCGACGGTGTCGGGTGTCGAGACTACCTTGAGCAGGGTGAAGAGGTTCTCAATCTCTTCGGGCTTCTGCTGGTTCATCTCGGTGGGGCCGCTGTCGCTCTTGGCCTTCATGATTTTTTTGCGTATGACGGCGGGTTCGTCGGTGAGGAAGATGGTGGAGGCTTCGCCTTCGCTCTTGCCCATCTTGCCGGTGCCGTTGAGGGCGGGAATCTTGACGAGGTCCTTGCCCATGCCTACGGCCTGAGGGAGGGGGAATACCTCGCTGTGGTACATGTTGTTGAAACGCTGGGCGAAGGTGCGGGTCATCTCGAGGTGCTGCTCCTGGTCTTTGCCGACGGGCACGAGGTTGGCCTTGTGGATGAGGATGTCGGCGGCCATGAGGGTGGGGTAGGTGAGGAGACCTGCGTTGACGTTGTTGGGGTTCTGGCGCACCTTGTCCTTGAAGGAGGTGACGCGCTCGAGCTCGCCGAGGTAGGCGTTCATGTTGAAGAAGAGGTAGAGCTCGATGGTTTCGGGCAGGTCGCTTTGGAGGTATAGGGTGCAGCGCTCGGGGTCGAGGCCGGCGGCGAGGTACTGGGCGAGGATGGTGCGGGCGTCGTTGTAGATGCTGCCCGGGGTGGGGTGGGTGGTAAGCGAGTGGTAGTCGGCGATGAAGAAGAAGCAGTCCATCTCGTCCTGCATGCGGACGAAGTTGCGCAGGGCGCCGAAATAGTTGCCGAGGTGCAGGTTGCCAGTGGGCCGTATACCGCTGCAAACGATGTTTTTAGCCATAGTCGTTGGATGATTTGATAGGTGCAAAGATACGACTTTTTTCCGTGGTATTGGAAAAAAAACGTACCTTTGCAGTCGGAAAGGCGCCTGTGGGGCGCAGGTTAGAATGTTTAGAATATGAATATTGCATTTGTTTCGGCTGTATTGCCGGTGTTGTTGCTGCTGTTCTTCATCTATCGCAAGGACAGACTGAATCCCGAGCCGCTGGGTAAGTTGCTGCTGACCTTCTTCGTTGGCTGTCTGTCTGTTATACCTGCCGGGTTGTTGGAGAGTATGCTGATGCCGCTGGCACCGCCTGCCGAAGCGGCGCCGGTGCTCAACGGGGTGTTCACCGGCTATGTGGTGGCGGGTCTTAGCGAGGAACTTTTCAAGTTACTTCTTCTTCTGCTGGTGATATGGAGGAGCCGGCACTTCGACGAGTATTTCGACGGCATCGTCTATGCCGCTTTCCTTTCGCTGGGTTTTGCCTGTGTGGAGAATATCGGCTATGTGATGAGCGGCGAGGACGTGATGTCCACGGCGTTGATGCGTGGACTGCTGGCGGTGCCGGCGCACTTCCTCTTTGCCGTGACGATGGGATACTATGTCTCGCTGGCTAAATTCGACCCTGCGGGACGTCGTGGCTACCTGTGGAAGGCGTTGCTGTTCCCGGTGCTGCTGCACGGCACCTATGATGCGCTGCTGATGGTGAGCAGCAACCTGACGGGTAGCGACAGCGGACTGTCAGCCTGTGTCACGGGGGTGCTGTTCATCGTCTTCGTGGTGTTCGACGTGAAGATGTGGAAGTGGGGACTCAAGCGCATCAAGCGCCTGCAGGAACGCACCCGTGAGGAAGGTTACAACCGCCTCCGCCCCTTCGACGGCTTCACTTGGAATGTGTGAGAGCAACTCATCTTGGCCGGTTTTGACAAAGCCGGTCCCTCCTATGGCTTATTGCTGGGATTAATATTTGTCGTCAGGTACAATAAACAAGGTTTTGTGACGTTATAGTATACGTTATGGAACTGAGCAACTACTTTAAACCTATCGACACGGCTGTCCTGGATTACCAGAGTCAGGAGTTTCGGCCGATGCTGGGCGACAGCATCAGTGCTTATACTGCTGAAGGCGCATTCCCGGAGTGGCAGAAGGCACCGCTTGTGATGCTTGGCGTCGAGGAAGATCGCGCTTCGGTGGATGGCCACGGGTCGGCGCCGGCGCCCGATTTTATTCGCCACAAGCTATACCGGTTGGCCAAGCCCCACGCCGACCTGCGCCTTGTGGACCTCGGCAATATCGCCGCCGGCGTTGAGGTGAAGGACACTTACTTCGCCGTCATAGAGGTGCTGCAGCAGCTGCTGGAAGATGGTCGCACGGTCATCGTCCTCGGCGGAAGCGACGACCTTGTTTTCCCCATCTACAAGGCATACGAGGTGCTGGGACGTGTCATCAACATCGCCTCGGTCGACGCCCGGTTCAACCTCGAGGGAGGTGACACTATCAACAGTGCCAACTACCTGCAGCATATCATCCTGCAGCAGCCCAACTATTTGTTTGACTATGTGAACCTCGGTTACCAGACCTATTTCGTGGGGAGCGAGATGATACAGTTAATGGAGGAGTTGAAATTCAGCACCCTCCGTCTAGGTGAGTTGCAGACCAACCTGGAGGTGGCTGAGCCCATGGTGCGCTACAGTGATGTGGTGGCGGTCGATGTGAGTGCTGTACGTCAGAGCGATGCTCCTGCGGCTGCCAGTCCGTCGCCCCACGGCCTATACGGCGAGCAACTCTGCCAGCTGGCTCGCTATGCAGGCATGAGCGACAAGACCACCTGTTTCGGACTCTTTGAGATGGTTCCCGCCCACGATCGTGGCGAGCAGACGGCCCACATGTTGGCGCAGGCCACATGGTTCTTTATCGAAGGCTTCTGCTACCGTCTGGGCGACTTCCCCTCGCGCGACCCACAGTCCTTCAAGCATTTCTCGGTGCAGTTGGGTGACAGCGGGATGGAGATTGTTTTCCACAAGAGTCTCAAGAGCGACCGCTGGTGGATGGAGGTGCCCTGCGAGGACACGGAGCGTCGTGAGCGTTACCTCTCCCACACCCTTGTGCCCTGCAGCTATGCCGACTACCTCCACGCCATGGAAGAGAACGAGATACCACCTTTGTGGTGGCACTATTATAATCGACTGAACGGATAACGTAAAACAGAATACTATGGATTTGGCTTTCAAGGAAAAGATAGACGCACTCATCAGCGAGGTGGCCGCGGTGCCCGACCTCACCACCAAGGTGGCTGTGCTGAACTATATCCAGCAGGAGTCGGGTTTCCTGCTGTGGCAGCTCGAAGACGAACAGCGCATAGATGAAGACTCGAGGGATTTTTAGGCGGAAAATGGAAGGTGGAAAGTGGAGAGCGTCTGTGGCTTTCGTCTTTACACTCTGCACTTTGCTTTTGGCCGGCTGCTCGGGTGGCTACTCGTTTACCGGTGCCTCTATCCCGCCTGGGGCCAAGACCATCTCTGTGGCCGATTTCCCCAACTATGCCTCTACGGTCAATCCGCAACTCAGCCAGAAGCTCAGCGACGACTTGCGCCAGATGTTCGCCAGTCAGACCTCACTCACGGTGACCAGCGACGAGGGCGACTTGCAGGTAAGCGGTGAGATTGTGGGTTACGACACCCGTGCATCGGCACTCTCCTCGTCCGATGAGGTCTCCATGAACCGCCTCACTATCACCATCAAGGTGCGGTTCGTCAACGCCGTCGACCCCGATGCCGACTTTGAACAGTCGTTCTCGCGTTACCGTGATTACCCTGCCTCGCAGGACTTCTCATCGGTCGAGAGCGGCTTGGTGACCGAGATTGTCTCTGAACTTTGCGAGGACGTTTTCAATAAGTCGGTAGTAAACTGGTAAAATGAATAGGGCAAAAGAGAAACGGGGAAAGGGCTGGTTGACATCGTGGTGCACTAGCCATCTTTTCGTTTTGCTTTTTGCTTTTTCCACTTTGGTATATCTCCTCACCATGGACCGTTCGTCGTCGTGGTGGGATTGTGGCGAGTTTATTACCACAGGATGGACGCTCGGCGTGGGGCATCCTCCTGGAGCGCCCGTCTACCAGCTCCTCTCGCACCTCTTCATGCTTCTTTCTTTCGGCAACCCCATGTGGGTGGCGCCGTTGAGCAACGCCTTCTCGGCCCTCTGCGGTGGTGTGACCGTGGGGCTGCTCTATGCCACCCTCCGTCTGCTTGGCACGCGGGGGTTCGGCGCTGCGGTAGGGGCCTTGTGTTATCTCTTCTGCGACACCGCTTGGTTTTCGGCCGTCGAGAGCGAGGTCTATGCCCCGGCGATGCTCTGCTGTGCGCTCGATGTCTATTTGGCATTGCGCTGGCGTGCTACCGGCAACGCCCGCTTGCTACCCCTATTGGCCCTGCTGCTGGGATTGGGCGTGGGCGTCCACATGATGACGCTTCTCGTTGTGCCTGCCTTGGCGTTGATTTTATTTGCCAGATTGCCTAGGCCCTCCAGAATCACTGGATTGTTTAGGGTATTCCTTTTCTCCCTTTTCTTCTTGCTTCTGGGGCTCACGCCCTATGCCATCATTCCCCTTCGTGCCGCCGCCAATCCCCCCATCAACGAGATGGGTGAAAGCTTCGGTGCCTACCTCAAGCGCGACCAGTATGAGAAGGCTCCGCTCTACCCACGCATGTGGCGTGAGAGAGACAGCGCCAACTGGGAAGAGTGGACCTTGGGAACCGAAGGAGTGCTCGGCAACGTGGTCTACTATGGCAGTTACCAAGTGGGTTTCATGTATCTCCGCTACCTGATGTACAACTTTATCGGCCGTGAGAATATCCACTGGCATTGCGTCGTCGTCTTTGTCCTGCCCTTCCTGCTGGGACTTTGGGGCCTCTGGCAACACCGCAAGCGCAGCAGGGTGGACTTCTGGGTCATCATGTTGCTCTTCCTCTTCGGTGGCCTCATCCTCAACCTCTACCTCAACCACCCTTGCTATGAACCCCGCTCGAGGGACTATGTGTACGTGCTTTCGTTCTATGCTTTCGCTCTTTGGATTGGCATCGGAGCCGACAATCTTCCGCGCCGCTGGTGGCGCTGGCTGGCGTTGCTGGCGCCGCTCACCATGGCGATAGGCAACTGGAGTGACCACGACCGTAGCCACTGCCATTCGGTACACGATATCGCTGCCAACCACCTTGAGAGTTGCGACCCCGATGCCATCCTTATCACACTGGGCGACAACGACACCTTCCCCCTTTGGTACCTGCAGCAGGTTGAGGGGCTCCGCACCGACGTTGACGTGTACAACCTCGGCCTTACTGGCTGGCAAGAGGTGCTCCGTATCATCGGTACTGCAGGCAGCAGACCGGTCTATTTCACACAGTATTTCTATCAGCGCTACGCCTATCTCTTCCCAGGCCAGCTGAGGTGTGAGGGCTTCTGTTGGCGTCTGGTGTCGCCTGGTGCCGACCTTACGCCTGTGGTGCACGATGGAATCCGGTGGAACATCACCGAGCGGGAGTATGTGGACCGTGTCAGCGAAAAGTTCCTCGCCTCTTGGCAGAAGAACACAGGAGAGGCAATCAAGAGCCAGCGCTAATCACTTTCCTTCCTGTATGTCATTTTTATTTTGTACCTTTGCAATTCATTATAATATTAAAGATGGAACAACAGTTGTTGATTTATAATACATTAAGCCGACAGAAGGAACTCTTCCGCCCGATTACGGAGGGCAGGGTCGGCATGTACGTTTGCGGCCCTACCGTCTACGGCGACGGCCATCTGGGACACGCCCGTCCCGCCATCACCTTCGATGTCGTCTTCCGTTACCTGCGGCACTTGGGCTACAAGGTGCGCTATGTGCGCAACATCACTGATGTCGGACACCTCGAGCACGACGCCGACGAGGGTGAGGACAAGATTGCCAAGAAAGCACGCCTCGAGCAGCTTGAGCCTATGGAGGTCGCTCAGTATTACACCAACCGCTACCATGCCGCCATGGAGAAACTCAACGTGCTGCCACCCAGCATTGAGCCTCACGCCAGCGGCCATATCATGGAGCAGATAGCCCTTGTGCAGCAGATTCTTGACGCCGGCTACGCTTACGTCTCGAATGGCAGCGTCTATTTCGACGTGCGCAAATACCAGGAGGACACCCATAAGTACGGCCAACTCAGCGGCCGCGTCATCGACGAGATGCTGGCCACCACCCGCGAGCTCGACGGACAGGACGAGAAGCGGTTCAGCGGCGACTTCGCCCTCTGGAAGAAGGCTGCGCCGGAGCACATCATGCGCTGGCCCTCGCCTTGGAGCGACGGCTTCCCTGGCTGGCATACCGAGTGCACCGCTATGGGTGCCAAATATCTGGGCTCGCCCTTCGACATCCACGGCGGCGGCATGGACCTCGTCTTCCCACACCATGAGAGTGAGATAGCGCAGTGCGTCGCCTCCACCGGCCACGCCCCCTGCCGCTACTGGATGCACAACAACATGATTACCATCAATGGTCAGAAGATGGGCAAGTCGTTGGGGAACTTCATCACCCTCGACGAGTTCTTCACCGGCAGCCATAAGGACACGAACGGCAAAGAGATGCTCGACCAGCCCTACTCGCCCATGACCATCCGCTTCTTCATCCTGCAAGCTCACTACCGCAGCACCGTGGACTTCAGCAACGAAGCCCTGCAGGCTGCCGAGAAAGGTTTTTCCAAGCTGATGGAAGCATATAAGGCCATCGGACGTGTACGGCCCGCCAAGGAGAGCACGGCCGACGTGAAGCAGATTCGTCAGAACTGCTATGACGCCATGAACGATGACTTCGCCACCCCGACAGTCATCAGTCACCTCTTCGAGGCCGCCAAGATTATCAATGGCGCCGCCGACGGCAAGGTGAAGCTCACTCAGGCCGACATCGACGAGCTGAAGGGCGTCTTCGACACCTTCCTCTTCGAGATTCTCGGCATGAAGGACGAGGCCGCCAGCGACAACACCGCCCTTATCGACGGCTTGATGCATATCATCCTCGACATCCGCGCCACCGCCAAGGCCAACAAGGACTGGGCCACCAGCGACAAGATTCGCGACGCCCTCAAAGAAGCCGGTGTCATCGTCAAGGACGGCAAAGACGGAGCCACTTGGCAGATATAAGTTATGAGTTAAAGTTAAGAGATATGAAAAAAGGAGATTGGATACTGATTCTCTGTGTCGCCGTGGTGGCGGCGCTCTTCGCTATCCCTCAGACCCATGCGGCCGAAGGCTTCAACTGGGCCACGGCCAACCACCCCTATATCATGGCTTTCTTCAAGTTCGCCATCCTCGCCACTTTGGGCGAGATGCTGGCTCTCCGCATCCGTGAGGGGGTCTACAACAAGAAGGGCTTCGGCGTGTTGCCCCGTATGATGGTATGGGGGTTCCTCGGCATGTGCATCGCCATGGCTATGGTCATCTTTAAGAGTGGTGTCCCTGTCTTCCTCGGCTCGGTGGCCGATGCCGTCAGCGGTGATGGCGGCCATGCAGCCACCTATGCCGCCGTCTTCAAGGCCTCTGAACTCACCTGGGGCAAGCTCGGCATCGCTTTTGCCGTCTCGGTGCTGATGAACAGCATCTTCGCCCCCGTGATGATGACCTTCCACAAGTGCACCGATATCCACATCCTCGACAACGGCGGCACCGTGCGCGGTCTGCTGCGTCCCATGAAGATGCGTGAGATTATCTCTAAGAAAGTCAACTGGGATGTGCAGTGGAACGTGGTCATCAAGAAGACCATCCCCCTCTTCTGGTTCCCGGCACACACCATCACCTTCATTCTGCCCGCCAACCTGCAGGTGCTCTTTGCCGCCCTGCTGGGCGTCGCCCTGGGATTGATACTCGCACTGGCCGGAGGCTCGAAAAAGTGAAAAATGATAATTGAAAATTGAAATTATTATTTGCCATGAAGTACAGAATTAAGATTGCAGCGATTGTCTGCGCAAGCCTGTTTTTCAATTTTCAATTTTCAAATTTCAATTCGGCAAAGGCTCAGTCGCCCTTCAACCTCGAGTGGCACGGCTTCGTCAACCCCCACTACTATGCCGACAGCCGCTCGGTAGTAGGCGGGCGCGAGGACATGATGCTCTTCTATCCCAAGCCCATTCTGCGCGACAGCCTCGGCCACGACATCAACGATGGCTGGCAGGCCAACATGCTCGCCATCACTGCCCGGCTGGGTCTGCGTGTCAACGGCCCTGACATGCTTGGAGCTAAGACCAGCGGCTACATCGAGGGCGACTTCACCGGCAGCACCAACGCTACCATCAACAACCTGCGCCTGCGCCACGCCTATATCGACCTCAACTGGGAGCATCATCGTCTTTTGGCCGGCCAGTATTGGTATGCCATGGTAGTGCATGAAATCATGCCGATGACCAATCCCCTCAATATGGGAGCGCCGTTCCACTGTTACGCCCGTCAGCCGCAGGTGCGCTACGAGTACCACCTGGGCGGCATCGAGGCCGTGGCTGTGGCCCAATGGCAGCTTGACAACATGAGCCAGGGCATCCTCAACGGAGCTCCCGCCTCCAGCACCCTCTTCTCCCGCCATAGCCTTGTTCCCGAGCTCAACGTCCAGTTCCGCTACCGTCACGGTGCCCTCTTCGTGGGTGCCGCCGTCAATGCCAAGACCATCCAACCGGTGGTGAACACTACCGGTGTGGCAGCAGTACAGAACCTGCACACCTCGCTGACCTACTCGGTGTTCGGCAGTCTGAAGGCGGGTCCTGTCACTATCAAGGCACAGACCCTCCTCAACAACAGCCTCTACGAAGGCTGTTCGTTGGGCGGCTATATAATCTACACCAGTGTGATGGGCGACGACATGATGTTCCGTGATTGGACTTTCAACACAGTGTGGCTCGATGTAGAACGCAACCATGGCCACTGGCGTCCAGGTCTTTTCATGGGTTATGCTCAGAAACAGGACGAAGGTCCAGTGCTGGCCATCTACAGCACTACAGCGGTTTTAGGCCGCGGACACGACATGGACTACCTTTGGCGCATCCAGCCCCGTCTCACCTACAAGACCCTTACAGGTCTCGATTTCACTGGCGAGGTGGAATACACTCGCGCCGGCTATACCGACCCCGTCGGCAACCTTCGCCTCTCCCTCAGCATGGTCTACTCCTTCTGAGAAAGTACGACGCATTGACCGTTGCTCGGCCGGAGGTTGACGCCTTTCCCCTGAGCTTAAAGAAACAAAACACCCGACAACGGGGCGTTCGCTGTCCGTTGTCGGGTGTTAGTGTAAATGCTGTGCGATGCTATTTCCGCTTTGCCTGATTGGCGACGCTCTGCATCTTGGCTGCGATGACCTCGGGGTCGCCGAGGAACTTGTCGCTGACCAGATTCATGCGGTCGTCAAAGGTGAACACATACGGCACGGCCGTAGGCAGGTTGAACTTGATAATCTCCTCGTTCGACATTCCCTTCAACTCCTTGACGATGCCGCGGAGCGAGTTGCCGTGAGCCACCACCAACAGGGTGTTGCGGTTTTCGAATGCAGGCATGATGGTACCGCGGTAGTAGGGCATGAGTCGCTCGATGGTGTCTTTGAGGCTCTCGGTGAGAGGAATGAGGTTGTCAGGAATCTCGTTATAGCGTGGATCCATACGTGGGCTACGCTCATCATGCAGGTCTAGGGCGGGTGGCTGTACGTCGAACGAACGGCGCCACAACAGCACCTGTTCGTCGCCATATTTAGCGGCGGTGTCAGCCTTGTTCAAGCCCTGGATGGCACCATAACTCTTCTCGTTCAGGCGCCAGCTCTTCTGCACTGGCAGCCAGTCCATGTTCATGGCGTCGAGCATCTGGTTCAATGTCTTCACAGCCCGTTTCAGGTAGGAGGTGAAGCAAAGTTCAGGGCGGTAGCCTTCGGCCACCAGTAGCTTGCCGGCTTCGTAGGCTTCCTGCATGCCGGCCTCAGTGAGGTCTACATCGGTCCAGCCGGTGAAAAGATTGAGTTTATTCCACGCGCTTTCGCCGTGGCGTACAAGGATGAGTGTCTTCATTTGTTTTCCTTTCGTTGTTTGTCTTTCTTCTTAGCCTCCTCTTTCCTGGCTTTCTCATCCCACTTGGCGGTGATGGCCTTTACCTCGCCTTGCGGGAAGGCTGCTTGTGCCAGTTTCCCGCGGTGTGCCAACCAGACGATGACAAATCCACCGATGATGAGCGGCAGGCTGAGCAGTTGTCCTTTGAGCAGGGGGAATCCTTCGATAACGCCGTTCGTCTTGACAAACTCGATGAGGAAGCGTGCGCCGAACAGCGCCACCAGCCACCACCCAAAGAGGCTTCCTGTCTTGAACTGTCCCTTTTTGCGAAGGTAGTACCATAGGCTCACCAGCGCGATGGTCAGGTAGGCCAGAGCTTCGTAGAGACCGGTGGGGTGCTTGGGCACCGTCTCGCCTTCACGCAGGAAGATGAATCCCCACGGCAGGTCGGTCTCGATGCCGTAAATCTCGCTGTTGAAGAGGTTGCCGATGCGGATGAACACGCCACCCAGAGCCACCACGATGGCCATTCGGTCGCATATCCACCATGGGTTGAGCCGGTACTTCTTCCAATACAGCCACAGGGCGATGAAGATGCCGATGGCGGCACCGTGGCTGGCCAGCCCGCTGAAGCCGGTGAACTGCCCGTTGTGGAACGGCCAGAGTATCTCTGTCCAGTGCTCGGATGTGAAGAAATAGTCGGCGTCGTAGAAGATGCAGTGTCCCAAGCGGGCTCCCAGCAGTACCGCCAGGAAGATGTAGAGTATCAATACCTCGAGATACTCCGGGCGCACCTTCTCGCGTTTGAAGATGTACGACAAGATATAGTAGCCCAGTAGGAAGGCTATCAGGAACCCCAGGGAGTACCACCGCAGGCCGAACGACCCAATGTGGAATATCACGGGGTCCACATTCCAGTTTATGGCTAATGATAGCATAGTCTTTGTTCTTTAACTGTGAACCTCTAACCGTTACTTCGCGTAGTTGATGGCGCGGGTCTCGCGGATGACGGTCACCTTGATTTGACCCGGATAGGTCATCTCGTTCTGTATCTGACGCGAGAGGTCGTAGCTGAGCTTGTTGGCTTCCACGTCGCTCACCTTGTCGGCGCCAACGATGACGCGCAACTCGCGGCCGGCCTGGATGGCGTAGGTCTTCACCACTCCCGGATATGTCATGGCCATCTGCTCCAGCTTGTTCAGACGGTTGATATAGGCTTCAACCACCTCGCGGCGGGCACCGGGACGGGCACCGCTGATGGCATCGGCCACCTGGATGATGGGGCTGATGAGGTTGGTCATCTCCACCTCGTCGTGGTGGGCACCAATGGCGTTGCAGATGTCGGGATGCTCCTTGTACTTCTCGGCCAGTTTCATGCCGAAGATGGCGTGCGGTATCTCGGGGTCGGTCTCGGGCACCTTGCCGATATCATGCAGCAGACCGGCGCGCTTGGCCAACTTGGGATTCAGGCCCAGTTCGGCGGCCATCGTGGCGGCCAGGTTGGCCACCTCGCGGCTGTGCTGCAGCAGGTTCTGTCCGTAGCTTGAACGGTATTTCATGCGGCCCACCATACGCATCAGCTCGTGGTTCATGTTCAGGATGCCCAGGTCGATGCAGGTGCGCTTGCCCACCTCGTTGATGTCCTGCTCAATCTGGCGGCGTGTCTTGGCCACCACCTCCTCAATACGGGCGGGATGGATGCGTCCGTCGGTGACCAGCTTGTGCAGCGACAGACGTGCTATCTCGCGGCGCACGGGGTCGAAGCCGCTGATAATGATGGCGTCGGGCGAGTCGTCTATGATAATTTCCACACCTGTGAGGCTTTCCAGCGTGCGTATGTTGCGGCCTTCGCGACCGATGATGCGGCCTTTTACCTCTTCATTCTCCAGGTTGAACACCGACACAGTGTTCTCCACGGCGGTCTCGGTAGCGGTGCGCTGGATGCTCTGTATGACCACCTTCTTGGCCTGCTCGGCAGCGGTGATTTTGGCCTCTTCTACGATGTCCATGATGGTCGTCGATGCTTCAGCACGAGCCTCCTCGGTGAGGCTGTCTATCAGCTGCTGCTTGGCTTCCTCGGCACTCATGCCGGCGATGTGCTCCAGCTTCTCTATGCTCTCGCGATATACCTTCTCAACCTCGGCCTGGCGCGAATGCAGGGCCTCAATCTGCTTGTTCAGGTTTTCGCTTGCACCCTTCAGCTCGTTGCTCTTCTTCTGCAGCTCCTCCACCTTCTGGTTGAGGGTCTGCTCGCGCTGCTTGAGCTTGTTCTCGGCGTCGCGCATCTTGTTGTTCTGTTCGTTCACACGCTTGTCGTGCTCACTCTTCAACTGCAGGAACTTCTCCTTGGCCTGCAGCTCTTTCTCTTTCTTAAGTACTTCTCCTTTCTCCTCGGCATCCTTGAGCACCTGTTGGCTCTTGGAAAGGAGTCGGTTGCGCAGCACCGACGTCGTGAGCCACACGCCCACGCCGCCACCGGCAACCAATCCAATGATAATCCAAAGTATCTCCATTGTTTGTTGATGAGTTTGTTTGTTGTGGGAACCCTCTGACCGGAATGACTTTTCAGAAGTGGATGAGAGAGAAAAACTGCATCCGAAAAACCCTCCGGGAGTATTGGTAAACTCTGGTTCTGTAGGATTTGAGCGCCGGGCGTATCAGCCATACAACCTACCCGCCCCTGAGCCGACTCGGTTTGTAAATGGTGTTGAGTTTACAAACTGTTTTGGGTCGAAACAGTCGCGGAGCTATTGTCGCGGAGCAACTGTTCCTTAGTCGGATGCAGTATACCTTCCAGCACGCTGTCTATCGATTGCAGTCGCTCCGCCAAGTCGGTGTCCTTGTAGCGAAGCGAGTCCTGTATCTTCGTCAGTTGGGTAATCTGAGTCAGCGCCACCATCGCCAGCAAGTCCTGATGGTCGTTGTAGGCATACATGCTCCCATACTGCTTCGCCTGCGCCTCGATGTTTTGCGCCGCTTTGCGCAAAGCCGCCTCGTCGCTCGCTGCCACGCGCAGACGATATGTCCGTCCCAATATGTTCACCGATGCCGATACAGTTTCCATCATTCCGTCACTTTTCTGCCTTCAACAAATCCAGACTTTTGTCAATGGCGCGTATCATCTGATTTATCTTTAGCTTCAGTTCAGCACTGTCATTTCCTTCTGTCAGCCTGTTCCCTAATTTAACTAATTTGTTCTCTTCTTTTAAATTGTTTATTACTATTTCCTTGTTTTTCAGCGCTTCCTCTAGCTCCCAGACGCGCTCGTCGCGCTCCGAAACCAACCCGCGAAGCCGTTGCACCTCATCGGCCAACTGCCTCACCTTGAACTCTATGCCGCTCACGGTTGTCTCAAAGTCGAACATCTCTTCCTTGCGTCTGTTACACTATAAAAAGCGGTGCAAAAATACACAATATTTCCGAACCGTGCAAAAAAACTTTCCGCACGGGGAGAAAACGACGCTGCGAACATGATGTATCAGCGCGCTATCAGCAGGCGCTTGTGGGTGGTGCCGTTGTGGGTGTGGATGGAGATGATATAGGTGCCTGCCCGCAGCCAACTGACATCAACCGAGGTGTCGTGGCCCGACCGTTCGCCGTGGTACACCATCACGCCGTCGGCCGTCCAGATGTCAATGGCCGAGAGGTTGAAGCTCGAGGTCACCGTCACCTCGTCGCGAGCGGGGTTGGGCTGCAGGAATGTCAGGCGCGACAGCAGCGTCTCGCCTCCCTCGATGCCCTCCGTGCCGCCGCCTGCGGTGTCGGTGCCCACGTAGAAGGTCACCGGCTCGCTCCAGGGCGTCTCCTTTTTGCTGGTGTCGCACTCGGCCTTCAGCGAGACGATGTAGAACGACACGGGGTCCAGATCCGTGAGGGTGTACAGCGTGTTGCCCGTCACGTCTTCCTCGCGCCATTGCGACTGCGGCTGTGTGCGCTTCCCGTAACGCAGCAGGACACGGCTGTAGTTGGGGAAGCCGTCCCACGTCACCGTGGCCGAGATGCCGGCGGTCGTCACCTGCACATTCGCTATCGTGTCGCAGGCACTCACCGGCGGCACCGTCGTGTCCACCTCAATGATGGGGTAGATCATCACCGACTGCCCCAATGGACTGGTCCCATACTCCCAGTCAGCCTGATAGAATGGCGGGTCGTTAACAAAAACAGACCCACGTTCTCCGTGTTTTATCTTAATCTTCACACCAGGAATATGGCAAGCTGTCGGCGTCAAAGCTGTCTGCGGATCTTCCGAGTAGCAAGATTTGGTATAACTCGAAGGAGTCGCCGCCCAATACTGGGTCGCCAGACGGTTCGTATTTTGCTCGTCATATGCACTGAAGTCAGACCCCCCGACATAGAACGAATCGGTGACGTAGATGGCCGAATCGAAATAATATTCGTACAGACGACAATAATAAAACGCTGGAGCGTGAAGACAACAGCTGTCATACCAATAGGTAGGGTAATGGCCCCCTAAATGCACGAAACGGTATGGATCAAATGGATTCCATTCCACGCTTGCCACCAGGGGGAAGCTGTCTGGCATGGCATCGTAAATATACAGATATTGTTTGAACTCGTCTGTGTCGACCAAATGTTGTAGAATTGGATATGCACATATTGTATTCCCTCCTCTGATGGAGGAGGAGGCTATGCCGATGATTTTCAGCGGTGCCGGAGTGTAGAACCGTTGTAGCATTATCGCCGAATCCGGATGATAATTAGACATCGGCAACCACGTGTTAATTCCCATGACTCTATTCTGTTGAAACCACGACTCAAACTCCCACCAGGAGTAGTAGCCTATCTCCGATTTCCACTCGATGGTGTCGCCCACTCGATGGTAGTAGTAATCCGAATACTGCGCCCTTGCCATGTGTGTGGTCATGGTAAACTGCAGCAACGCCACGATAATAATAACTTTTGCTTTCATCTTTCCAACTATTGTGGTTATGGGCAAATCAAATACGCACATCGTGGATTTGCCAACCTTTAGGGAGCTTGAATGCCTTGGCTGACGAGAATCCATTTCGATAAAGGATAAAATAAGCCTCCGATGAGGAGATTTCGGTGTAGATGAGCTGGTGTTCGTCGTCCACCGAGCGGATGATGCTGTTGGCCGAGGTTCCGATTTGGAATTCCTGCACCTGCGCCTGCAGGGGTGCAAGCAGAAGCAACCAGTTGAGAATAAATAAAATCCTTTTCATTGGCATAGGTATTTAAGAGTTAATGTCGACTGCAAATATACACAATTTTTTCAAAATATAAATGAAAAAAAACATGTGCGAACCGAGAGTGGGAAGTTTTTCACCCACTATGTCGCAATTTCACCCACCTGCGTCCCGCGGCGGTCGCTGCAGTCTCCCTACCGGCTCCGTACATTCTCCCTACTTCTCCGTATCCGGCAGGGAGGATCCCCCTGCCGGATATGCTTTGCCCTTGCGCGGGTATCACACGACCGCCACAAAACGTTGGGTTGCAGAGGCGGCATGATGGCAAAATGTACGCTGGCCGATATTATCCTTTGTTCATTTATAAAAATGTCGTATCTTTGCACCCAAATTCTTGAAAGATGAAATGGCCAAAATGGCTTGCAAGTCTCTGCAAAAAAGAGGTTTGCATAAATGATAAAACTGACGCGGTGAGCAAATATCTCATAGTGGGGCTGGGTAATGTGGGTGCCGAATACGAAGGCACGCGCCACAATGCGGGCTTCATGGTGGTCGACGCGTTGGCCAAGGAGGCCGAGGCGCGGTGGAGCTTGGAGCGCCACGCCTACCGCACGGAGGTGCGCCACAAAGGGCGCACGCTGGTGCTCATCAAGCCGACAACCTACATGAACCTCAGCGGCAAGGCGGTGAAGTACTGGCTGCAGGCCGAGAAAATCGACCAATCCAACCTGCTGGTGGTGGTCGACGACCTGGCACTCGACCCCGGCATCATACGCATCAAAAAGCAGGGTGGCGCCGGCGGACACAACGGCCTGAGCGACATCGAGGCCGCACTCGGCAATTCGAACTACAACCGGCTGCGCATGGGCGTGGGCGACCACTTCAGCCGCGGCCGACAGGTGGACTACGTGCTGGGGCGCATGGAAGGCGACGACCTGGTTGCGATGGAAGGAGCCGTCAAGACGGCATGCGAGGCGGTGCGCTGCTTTGTCACACAAGGCATCGACCGCACGATGAACCTGTACAATGTGAAGGGCAACGCCCATGGGAATGCTTAAAGAAACATGAATCTGGCGATTGACATAGGGAATACGGCGGTCAAGTGGGCCACTTTCGAGGGCGGCTCGCTGATGGAGCACGGCATCGGTATGCCGGAGAATGTGGCTGAATGCGACAAAGGGTTGGTCTGTACCAGCGGAGATTCCACCGATGTGATGCGCCAACTTTCAACTTTCAACTTTCAACTTTCAACTTTAACCTCCGACACTCCGCTGCCTATTCGGCTCGACTACAAGACGCCGCAGACGCTAGGCCCCGACCGGGTGGCGGCGGCCTGCGGCGCGTGGGCGCTGCACCCGGGCGAGGACTGTCTGGTCATCGACGCGGGGACCTGCATCACGGTCGACTTTGTGGACCGCAAAGGGGTGTACCACGGCGGGGCCATCCTGCCGGGTCTTGAGATGAATTTGCGCTCGCTGCATACTTTCACGGCGAAATTGCCGTTAATTAGTCTTGAGGGGGTGACGAAGGCGCCGGTGCTAGGCCGGTCGACCGAGGAGAGCATCCTGGCGGGGACGCTGGGCGCCACGATGTTGGCGCTGGCAGGCTATGTGGCCCTCTACCGCCAGAAGTGTCTGTCGTTGCATGTGCTGCTGACCGGCGGCGACGCCGGCCGCCTGACGGCTGCCGGCGCGGCGGGGTGGGAGGTGCGGCCGCACCTCACCCTGGCAGGACTGAACGCGGTGATGGAGTGGGGAAAGAATTGATAACAGGATAACGGAGAAATGAAAAACAACAACATAAAGAGACTAGTGATGACGGCGGCGCTGTGCGCGGCTGCCATGGGCGCTATGGCGCAGAACGCCTTCAACGTGCCTTTCTCGCAGTTCGGCATCGGCAGTAGCGAGCTGCCGTTCAACCTGCCCATGGTGACGCGTATGGGCGGCACCGTATACACGATGGCGGGCAACAACTATGTGAACCCCTTCAACCCGGCTTCCTATGGCACCATCGAGACCGAGAGCTTCGTGTTCGACATGGGCGTGGGCGTGCAGATGAGCACCCTGCGCGACAACAGCGATCAGATGTTCGACGCCGACGGCAACCTGGGCTACCTGCTCATGGCCATGCCGCTGACCAAGTGGTGGAAGCTGGCGGCGGGTCTGATGCCCTACACGACGGTCGACTACGAGTCGGTGACGCTGCAGAACGACCCCACCTATGCCGGTCAGGTGAAGACCGTGTATGGCGGCACGGGCGGCGTGAACGAGGTGATGCTCGGCACGGCATTCAACGTGCTGCGCGGCAAGGGCATGCGGCCCGACGTGCAGGTGGGTGTCAACCTCAACTATCTGACGGGCAAGATTGAGCGGTCGATAGCCTATACCTTCATGGGCAACGACACGACGTTCTTCCTGAACAGCAGCCGTTACAAGAAGACGACGGTGAGCAACCTCACGTTCGACCTGGGCTTGCAGGTGCGTCAGCCGCTGGGCGACAAGCTGTCGCTGACGGTGGGCGTGGTCTACAAACCCTACCTTGATATGACGGTGCGCGACATGGCGATGATATACACCCATTTGGGGAACTCGTTGCTCGACACGGTGTTTCCGGCAGCCGGCGCCGACCCCGAGTTCAAGAGCCGCCTCGAGCGTCCACAGACGCTGGGCGTGGGTGTCAGCCTGGAGTTGGACAAGCAGTGGCGTGTGGCCGTCGATGCCACCTTCGCCGACTGGCAGTCCATGCGCTACACCGAAGGACAGACGCCTTCCGTCATGGGCAACAGCACGGTGCGCTACAACCGCTGCAACCGCTATGCCTTGGGTATGGAACGCATGGGCAGCATGGATGCCTCAAGCTACTGGGGTCGCATCAGCTGGAGCCTCGGTGCGCATTTGACGCAGGGGGTGCTGCACCTGAATCTGGGTGGCGCCGACCAGGCGCTCGACGAGCGCGGCATCGGTGCCGGCGCCACGCTGCCGATGCGCAAAGGCAAGTCGCTCCTCACGCTCAGCGTGGGCTACAACAGTCTGGGCAGCCGCGACGTGCTGCAGCGTAACTCGCTGACATTCGGCATCGGGGTGAGCAGCTGCGAGCGTTGGTTCTTCAAACGGAAATACAACTAAGCAAGAAATTGCCCCCATGGGGTACTAAACCAATAGAGACAAAACAATAAAACGAGTATAACAATGAAGACAATCAAGAAACTGACGATTGGAATGCTGCTGAGCGCGGCCCTGGTGCCCGCCTCGGCACAGCACATCAAAGGATGCCCCGAGGAGCTGCAGGAAGCCATGCGCGAGCCCGTGGCCCTCTACCAAGACAACTGGAAACAGTATGTGGCCTCGAACGACGAGCGCTACCTGCTCGAAGCCTACCCCTACTGGAAGACCTTCGTGGAGAAGTGCCCCGCCAACGGCAAGAACATCTACACGCGTGGTGTGAACATCATGGAGGCGAAGATCAAGAACGCCAAGGACGCCGAGGAGCGCGCTGCCTACATCGAGGAGCTGATGGCCCTCTACGACACCCGCATCGCCACCTTCGGCGAGGCCGGCAAGGTGACGGCCATGAAGGCTATGGAGCTGGAGGAGCTGCTGGGCGCCGACGGTTTGGAACGCTACTATAAGATGTACAGCGACGCCGTCAACATGGAAGGCGGCCTGGAGGCCGGCTACCTGGTCAAGTACATGGAAGCCACCATCAACTACGTGCGCGCCGGCTTCGCCGAGCCCACCCTGGTGGTCGACAACTACGACATCGCCAGCGACATGCTGGACGACGAGTTGCAGAAGAACGCCGCCGACAGCGTGAAGGCCGCCGAAATCCGCGGCTACATCGCAGGCGTCGAGGCCGCCTTCGCCCCCTATGCCAGCTGCGACCAGCTGGTGGAGATCTACGGCAAGAAGTTCGAGGCCGATCCCGAGAATGTGGACCTGCTGAAGAAAATCACCGGCATCATGACGCGCAAGCGCTGCACCGGCGAGTCCCTCTTCTTCCAGGCTACCGAGAACCTCTACCGCCTGGAGCCCACGCCCGCCACGGCTATGCGTATGGGCATGATGTGCCTCTCGAAAGAGCAGTACTCCGATGCCGTCAAATACCTGAACGACGCCATCAAGGGTGTCGAGGGCAAGGACAAGTACACCGCCTACCTCTACCTCGGCCATGCCTACGCCGGCCAGAAGAGCTACAGCGCCGCCCGCACGGCCTATAACAGCGCCGCCGCCGCCGATGCCACCAAGGGTGAGCCCTACATGCGCATCGCCATCCTCTACGGCTCGAGCACCGGCTCGGCCAGCGAGGACAACGTGGGAGGCAAAAGCGCCTACTGGGCCGCCGTCGACGCCCTCAACAAGGCCAAGAGCGTCGAGCCTACCGAGGAGAACATCGAGCAGTGCAACAAGCTCATCAGCACCTACGCCGCCCACTTCCCCAAGATGCAGGACGCCTTTATGGCCGGCCTGCAGAACGGCGCCCGCTTCACGGTGCCCGGATGGATTGGCGTGAGCACCATCGTGAGAACCCGATAAGAGAAGATGAAAAAAACAAGAGAAAAGTGGAATGCAGTGAGACTGTCCAAGGTGGCAGTCTCACTTTCCTCTTTCCTCTTTCCTCTTTCCACCTTACTCTCCTGCTCGGGCGACATGAAGGACATCGAACGCTTCAGTCGCCAGAATCCGCCCGACCAAGAGGTGAAGGAGGCCCACATCCACCGCAGCGAGCAAGGTCGTCTGCAGGTGGAGATTGACGCACCCCTCATCACCCGCTACAGCCAGCCCTCGGCGCGCACCATCTACCCCAAAGGGGTCGACCTGCGCTTCTACGACGAAGGTCGCCGCATGAAGACCTCCATCTACGCCCGCCGTGCCGTCTCGTTCGACGACCGGAACATCATGAAGGCCAGCGACAGCGTGGTGGTCATCGACTACAATTCGGGCGACACCATCTACCTGGAGGACATCATCTGGCGCGACGACGAGGACATCATCTTCTCCAACCACCCCGTCCGTTCCGTCAACGGCAACCGCGTCACCTATGGCGACGGCTTCGTCAGCGACGAGCAGTTGGCCAACCTCCGCATCACACGCCAGCGTGGCGTGATTGAATTCAACGACGAATAAAAAAATATCAATCCTCAATCCTGAAGTGCAATATACAGCCAAAGAACTGGCCCGTCTGGTGCATGGCACCGTGGAGGGCGACGAGAACACCCGCGTGTGGAAACCCTGCAAGATAGAAGAAGGGTGCGAAGGAGGCATCACCTTCCTCGGAAACCCCAAGTACACCCACTACATCTACGAGCAGCAGGCCTCCATCGTAATCGTGCGCCGCGATTTCAACCCCGAACATCCTGTCTCTTCCACCCTCATCCGTGTCGACAACCCCTACCTGGCTGTCGCTGCCTTGCTCCATGCTTTCAACGAGCGCAGCAAGCCTCCCAAAGGCCGTTCCTGCCGTAGCCATGTGGGGCGCGGCACCAAAGTCGGCAAACGCCTCTACATGGGTCCCTATGCCGTCGTGGGTCGCCACTGCCGCATCGGCGACGACGTGAAGATATACCCCAATGTCACCATCGGCGACAACGTCACCATCGGCGACGGCACCACCCTCTATGCCGGAGTCAAAGTCTATGAGGGTGTCGAAATCGGACGCCGCTGCACCATCCATGCCGGCGCCGTCATCGGCAGCGACGGCTTCGGCTTCGCCCCGGCCGACGACGGCACCTGGAACAAGATTGACCAGATTGGCAACGTCATCCTCGAGGACGACGTCGAGGTGGGCGCCAACACCACCGTCGACCGCGCCTCCATCGGCAGCACCATCCTGCATCAGGGCGTCAAGGTCGACAACCTCTGCCAGATAGCCCACAACGTCGTCATCGGCCGCAACACCGCCATGGCTTCGCAGGTGGGCATCGCCGGCAGCTGCCATGTCGGCGAACAGTGCATCATCGCCGGACAGGCCGGTCTGGTGGGCCACATCACCGTGGGCGACCACGTGACCATCGGTGCCCAGAGCGGCGTGACCCACTCGGTGCCCTCCAACCAGAACATCTTCGGCAGCCCCGCCATGGAAGCCTCCAAACGCCGCAAGGTGGAGGTCCTTGTCCGCAATATCGAGCGTCTGGCGGCACGCATTGAGAAACTTGAGAAAGGCCAATGAAATCCGGCCGCATCCTACTCTTCTTCGCTTGCGTCATCGCCGCACTGGCCTCCGTGGGGGCCGTCTTCCCCGCCGACGGGGTCGAGGTGGCAGGCCATCACATCGGATTCACCTCGCTGCATTCCTTGGTGGAACAGCGTGAGGCGGTGAAGATAGAGACCTCTCCCGCCGAACCGCCCGAGATGCTGCAGTTGCGCGACTCGGTGGCCTACTACCGCTCGCTCGTCAACGAGGGCGACCTCCGCTTCTGGCTCCCCAACAGCCACTATCTCGACGCTTTCTGGCGCAACGCTGAACGTGCCCGCCACACCGACCGCACTATCCGCGTGCTCCACTACGGCGACTCGCAGATTGAGATGGACCACATCACCTCGCGTCTGCGTGCCCACCTGCAGCACCGCTTCGGCGGCGGCGGTCCCGGCATGGTGCCGTTCCACACCATCACCCCCTCGCTCACCGTCCGCCAGGGCACCACCGGCGAACTGCTCCACCTCTCCTCTTTCGGCGACAGCACCGTCCAGCGTAGCCGCGGCGACTACGGCCCCATGATGCAGAGCTTCCGCCTCGCCGGCGGCACTGCCGTCACCACCCTTCGTGCCGCCCAGAGCAGCACCGTCGACGACCGTGCCAAGCGTGTCTCCGCCGTCACCCTGCTCTTCAACGACCGCGCCGGCCGCTTCAGCGCCGAACTCACCGACCGCCAGCACCGCGCCTCCCTCCGTCAGTCCTCCGATGCCAGCGGCGTCGGAAGCCTCGTATGGCTTCTCGACTCGGCATCCAACAGCCTCCGGCTCTCCGTCAGCGGCACCGCCGACCTCTATGCCGTCCTCCTCGACGACGGCGCCGGCATCGCCGTCGACAACATCCCCATGCGCGGCTGCTCCGGCCAGCAGTTCACCCTCGTGCCCGAAGAGAAACTCACCGCCGCCTACGACCAAATGGACATAGGCCTCATCATCCTCCAGTTCGGCGGCAACTCCGTCCCCTATCTCAAGACCTCCGGCCAGATCAGCACCTACTGCCAGAGCCTGGGTCGCCAGATTGACCACCTGCACCTCTGCTGCCCGTCGGCCAAGCTGCTCTTCATCGGCCCCTCCGACATGAGCACCCGCCTGCGCGGCCAGCTGCAGACCTATCCCATCCTGCCCGAACTCATCGACAGCCTTGCCGCCACCGCCGTGCGCCACGGCGCCGCCTTCTGGAGCATCTATCACGCCATGGGCGGCCACAACTCCATGCCCGAATGGAGCCGTCAGGGGCTCGCCGGACAGGACTACATCCACTTCTCGCAGCGTGGCGCCGACCTCATGGGCGACCGCCTCAGCCAGGCGCTCGACAACAGCTACCGCCTCTTCCGCCTCGAACAACGCATGAAAAAGGAGAAAGGAAAAAGGAAATGATGAAAAACAGAGCCCTCACCACCGCATTGCTATTGCTGCTCCTGACTCCTTTGGCCGCCCAGGCGCAGGACTACGACTTCATCCGCCGCGACGCCAACGTGCTGCACTACGACAGCGCATCGCCCGCCATGACGGCCTTCTTCGCCCGCTGGCAACGTCTCGCCGCCACCGGCAGCGGCAACCTCAACATCGTCCATATCGGCGGCTCCCACGTCCAGGCCGGCACCCTCAGCAACACCATCCGCTGCAACCTCCTGGCCGCCTATCCCGACCTCGTGGCTTCGCGTGGCATGCTCTTCCCCTATTCCGCCGCCGCCCGCTGCAACAACCCCGCCGACTACCGCATCCACTGCCGTGAGAAGATGATACTCACCCGCTGCGTCGCCAAAGAACATGACTACCCCTTGGGGCTCTGCGGTATCGCCGTCACCGCTGCCGACACCCTCACCGAGATACAGGTGGTACTCAACGAACCCCGTGTTGACTACGCCACCAACCGCGTCGTCGTCATCGGGCACTCCGACCAGGAGGTGGTGCCCTTCCTCCGCGTCGACGGGCGCGACCTGCAGCCCTCCTATATCTCACAAAACACCGGCCGCTACGTGTTCAATCTTGGCAACTCCGTCGACTCCTTTGCCGTCATGATCCCCTGCGAGCTAGGCCAGCAGTTCACCCTCTCGGGCCTCTACCTCGGCAACCGCCACGCGGGCATCACCTTCAGCTCCATCGGCGTCAACGGCGCCGCCGTGCCCGACTACCTGCGCTGCACCCATTTCGTGCGCGACCTGCGCATGCTCCACCCCGACCTCGTCGTCTTCGGCATCGGCATCAACGACGCCGTGCCCACCAACTTCGACACCGCCGCCTTCCGGCAGAACTACCTCCAGCTCATCGACTCCGTCCGCGCCGCCAACCCCGACTGCGCCTTCATCTTCGTCACCAACAACGACTCCTTCCGCAAGACCGGCCGCCGCAAGTATTCCGTCAACACCAACGGCCAGTTGGCACGCGAGGTCTTCTATCGCCTCGCCCACGACGTCGACGGGGCCGTGTGGGACCAATTCGAGATTATGGGAGGACTCAAGTCCATGGACAAATGGCGTCTGGCCAAACTCGGCCGACCCGACCGCGTCCACTTCACCGCCGCCGGCTACCAACTCCTCGGCGACCTCTTCTCCGAAGCCCTCCTCAAAGCCCTCTCCTCCGACACTAACACACTAACACATTAACGCACTAACGCATTAACGCATTCACACATTCACGCATTCCCCCATTAGTGTCCGACCTCCTCACATACCTCCGCCAACTCCTCAGTTTCGACAGCTCCCACCCGCTGCTCTTCACCCAGATCCACTTCTGGGTCTTCTTCCTGCTTGTCTACGCCGGATTCACCTTCATCGTCACGCGCCGCTGGCGCCTCACCGCCCGCAACGCCTACCTCTTCGCCGTCAGCCTCTTCTTCTACTATAAGACCTCCGGCATCTTCGTCCTCCTGCTCGTCTTCTCCACCCTCCTCGGATGGCTCCTCGGCATCTATATGGACCGGACGAAGTCGGAAATCGGAAGTCGGAAGTCGGAGGGAAAAGACACCTCAGCCGACCTCCAACCTCAAACCTCCGACCTCAAGCGTAAAGCGCTGATGATAGTCGGTGTGGTCGTCAACCTGCTCATGCTCGGCTTCTTCAAGTACGCCTACTTCTTCACCGACCTCTTCAATTCCGCCTTCGGCACCGAATACAGCATCGCCATCAAGATACTGCTCCCCGTAGGCATCTCCTTCTACACCTTCCAGAACATCAGCTATATCGTCGACGTCTACAAGCGCAAGATATCCCATGTGGGCAACATCCTCGACTTCGGTTTCTACACCTCCTTCTTCCCCCAGCTCGTCGCCGGACCCATCCTGCGCGCCGACCAGTTCGTGCCTCAACTCTACAAGCCTTTCCACCTCTCACGCCGCCAGTTCGGCATCGCCCTCTTCTGGATTCTCAACGGTCTGGTGAAGAAACTCGTCCTGAGCGACTACCTGGCCGTCAACTTCGTCGACCGCGTCTTCGACAACCCCGCCCTCTACACCCCCTTCGAGAACTTCTCCGCCCTCATGCTCTACTCGCTGCAGGTCTATGCCGACTTCTCGGGCTACACTGACATCGCCATCGGCGTGGCGCTCCTCATGGGCTTCTACCTGCCGCTCAACTTCAACTCGCCCTACAAAGCGCAGAACCCCACCGACTTCTGGCGCCGCTGGCACATCTCCCTCTCCCATTGGCTGCGCGACTACCTCTACATACCCCTCGGCGGCAACCGCTCGGCAGGCTTCCTCTCCTACTTCCTCCTGGCCGCCATGATGGCCATCGCGGCCTTCCGCCTGCACAGCACCCTCTTCACCGTCGCCATCCTCGTCGTGGCCCTTGGAATATTCCTCCGCTGGCTGCTCGACCGCCGCCACCGCCACGACATGGGCACCAACGTCAACAACATGGACACCATGCTCCTCGGCGGCCTCTGGCACGGCGCCTCCTTCAACTTCATCACATGGGGCGGCCTCAACGGCCTCGGCATATTGGTCTACAAATGGTGGAAACGACAGGGGTGGATCACCCACATCCTCACCTTGGCCTTTGCCGCCACCTTGCTCTCCATCCTGAAGCCCTTGCTCCTCTCGCCGCTGGTCAACATGCTCCATTTCATCGTCCTGGTATGCCTCATCGGCTACACCCTGCTGCACCTGTTGCCGCAAACCTCTCGCGCCATTCGCGGAGCCTGGACCGTCTGGTTCACCGGCCTCACCTTCGTATTCATCAGCTTCACACGCCTTTTCTTCCGCAGCGGTTCCAACCTCGACCCCGCCACCGCCAACGAAGTGGCCTGGAACACCGCCAGCCAGATGGTTGCCCAGATAGGCTCCCACTGGAACCTCGCCCAAGTGCCCGAAATCATCGGCCACTACTGGATGCCCTTCCTCCTCTTCCTCATAGGCATGGTCATCCACTGGCTCCCCGTGCGCTTCAAGCGCCGCTACCGCCTCGTCTTCGCCAGCCTCCCCCTCTGGCTCCTCGGACTGCTGACGGTCGTCACCGTCTTCGTGGTCTACCAGTTCATCACTGCCGACCTGCAGCCCTTCATCTACTTCCAGTTCTAGCCGTCCCAGCCACACGCTAGGCGAGCACTCGGAAACACGGTCCCACACAAAGCCGTACAGCTGCACCTCGCTCCCCGCCCAGAAGGCCGGAAGCGTCAGCGACACACGTCCCTCACGCCGCTGCGCCGGTGTCGACAGCACCCCCTCGCCCCACTGTGGCGCGAAGGCAAACAAATAGACGTAGTCCGTGCTGTAGGGACACGGCGTGCCGTGTCCGCAAGAGAACGAGACCGCCACCCGCAGCCCTTCGCGCTGCACCGCGCCGAACTCCACCCCCTCTAGATGCCCGTCGGCCACCTGCACGCGGCTGTAGTCCACCGTCGTCACCCCGTCGGCCATGCCGACGCAGCCGCGGTTGAGCCTGATAAAGAGGTTGCGGGCGTTCATGCCCAGCGCGGCGCCGGCGCCCCGCAGTCCCACCGACAGCGCCGCCCGCATGTCGCGCGCCAGCCTCGACAACGCCCCGAACACCCCGCGTCCCGCCTGCTGCCGCGCCGTCCGCGGGTTGTGCGCATAGGGAGATGCCGACCGCATCACCGGCCTGCCGTTCAGCACAAAGCCCACCACAGGGCCTACCTTTCCGCTGAAAGCACCCAGAATACCCATGTCAATCTTTGCCATAACAATGTCGTTTTTTTACGGCACAATATAAGGCCATTCCCAGAAAAAGGACCAAATCGACCCACAAAAGTACCCTAATGTCCCAGAAAAGCACCCTAATGTCCCACTTCCCGCGCCCACTTCCCTGCACCGAAAAAACGTAAAAACTCCGAGGATGGTCCGACTGCAGTCGGACCATCCTCGGAGGGACCTCGGAGCAACTACGGAGAGGCTCCGGAGTTGAGTGTGTTATTTCTCGCGGATGACGTCGCCGTGGTCGCGGACAATCATGCGGTACCATTCCTGGCGGTAGGCGGGCTGCTTCGGGAAGGCGGCCATGCCGGTCTCGGTGCGCTCGAACTTGCCGTCTTTCTCCTTCTTGATGTTGCCGTCCATGTACTTGACAAGGAGGTAACGGTCGAGGTCGTTCCACGTCATCATCATGCGGGCGGCGGCGCGGCCGCTGAAGTCGTTGAGCTGACGGGCCAGGGCTTCGCCCTCGCTGTCTTTGGCGCGCTGGTCGAACTTCTGCACGTCGTGGATGTAGGTCTCTTCGAGGCGGTTCTGCTCCTTCTGCAGGTCGACAATCATGTCGCTGTAGCGGCTATAGACGAAGTTGGTGACGCGGTTGAAGAGCCAGAAGGCGGAGGTCTCGCTGTAGGTCAGCATGTCGCCGTTGCCCTCGCGGAAGCAGAGGGGTATCTCGGTGATGCCGCAGTACATGGGGCAGTAGACGGTGGAGTAGGTGTCGTCGACGCCGAACCAGAGGATGCCGCCGACCTTGGCGGGGAGCCAGCCGCGGCACTGGGCGACGAAGCTGAAGCCGGTCTGCTGGGTCGAGGTGGCGCGCTCGTGGACGTAGCTGTGGCCGTCGACCTCGAAGCCCATGGGACGCCAGCGGTAGGGGCAGTTGAAGGGGCCGCCGCCGAGGTCTTTGCTCATGTCCATGGAGGTGCCTTCGTAGTGGTCGCGCATGAGGTTCATCACCTCGTGGAGGTCGACTTTGTGGTCGGGCTTGATCCAGAGGGGCATGCGCTCGGCGGTGGCGTCGCCCATGGCGTATTTCTCGTAGCGCTGCATGCCGGAGGCCACGCGGTTGAACATGGCGTAGACGCGGGCGTCGCAGCCGCGCATGCCGCTGAAGGTCAGCGGGGCGTATGTGTCGCAGAAGGAGAAGCCGGCGTTCTGGCCGTCGAACCAGCCGCAGGCGCGGGCGTAGGTGATGACGTCGGCGCTGTAGACGCACTCGACTTCGGGCTCATAGATGTAGTCCATGTGGAGGCTGGAGATGACCTTGTGGAGGCCTTTGCCCTTGGCCTTGCTGAACTTGCCCTCCTGGGGGAACTGGGTGATGCGGGCCTGGTTGGCGTGGCCGCTGACGTAGCCGTCGGGGATGCGGCGGGCCACCCACACGGCGCCGTCGGTGTATTTATATTTCAGTTTCTTGGCGAGGTCGGCCTTGACGGGGGCGCCGCGTTTGCCGATCATCTCGAGGATCCACACCTCGTCGGGGTCGGCGATGGAGAAGCTCTCGCCCTCGGAGCAGTAGCCGTAGTCGGCCACCATCTTGGTCATACAGTAGATGGCCTCGCGGGCGTTCTTGGCGCGCTGGAGGGTGACGTAGATGAGCGAGCCGTAGTCGATGCCCTTGACGGGGTCTTTCCAGCACTCCTCACGGCCACCGTAGGTGGTCTCGCCGATGGCGAGCTGGTGCTCGTTCATGTTGCCCACGACGCTGTAGGTGTGGGCCACCTGGGGAATCTCGAAGAGGGGCTTGCCGGTGTCCCACTCGACGAGCATGAACATGGTGCCGGCGGGGTAGTCGGCGGCCTTGCGGTAGTAGAGCTCGCCGTAGAGGGTGTGGCTGTCGGCGGCATAGGTGATCATGGTGCTGCCGTCCTTGGTGGCACCCTTGGTGAACAGGAAGTTCGTGCAGGCGTCGGCGGTGGAGGCGACAAGCATGGCGGCACCGAGGAACGCTGCGGCTAAAACACGGTTAAGTTTCATGTTATTCTATTGTTTTAATATTATTTATATGCTCTGGGTTCAGTGAGTTTACAGACTGCAAATATACAAAGATTTTCCGAATTACATGCTTAGATATGAAAAAAAAGCAGTGGATGGCCCGGACGGCATGAGGCTGTGCGGTTGCTATTGCACAGATTATTCGATATTTACTCATGCTTATGCTGTCGCGATATGTGGCGCTGGCCAGAGGTAAATCGACGGTTATAGACCTGTGCCTCTCTCGTGTCGTCCGATAGGTTCGTCCTTTTTTCAAGGGAAAAAAGCGAAGTGCCTTTGGTGAGGAGACAACTTCTCCTGTGGCGGGGTGGGATGCGATGACCGACTGCAGGGTGGGGTGAAAAACGGGTGCCGGAGACCGGGGCGGAGGGTGGGGTAGGGACCTTCCTGCCGGCCGGAGAGATAAATGGCAGTGGCTGCTAAGTGCTGTAAAACAGTGATATGTGTGTTTGGTATGCAAGAAAAGAAAAATATTTTTTGTCAGTTCGGAAAATGTTTGTACTTTTGCATCGCTTTTCGAGAGAGAAAAAGCGGTGCTTTTTAGTCCAATCGAAAACCACGGAGAGGTGGGTGAGTGGCTGAAACCAACAGTTTGCTAAACTGTCGTACTCGATTAGGGTACCGGGGGTTCGAATCCCCCC
>JAEEGL016578006.1_pt1 | contig 32532 bp, 28 predicted proteins | sample 9134231 | NCBI WGS metagenome assembly JAEEGL01 (sample SAMN16246548, study PRJNA631951) | gut metagenome | biome: gut microbiome; feature: rumen; material: fiber-attached | host: Bos | place: Iran: Karaj | collected 2018-10
AACACGTCCTTCATCATTTACCGCAACGAAAGGACTGTCTCCGAATCTCCCTGCTATTTCTGATAAAAAACTCCTAAGTATTTCTTTTTCGAGAGGATACGGAATCAGATTTGCGCACCACATCGCGTGAGTCCTTTCATCCGATATCCAATTGCTGATATATTCAAAATCCCTGTCTATTTCAAATGAACGTATTACCATTTCATAGTTCCTTTTTCTAACTTACCCTATGAAGATTCCTTTTGAGCATCTTTGATCCTGTAATAGTCTTACGCATCAGTTCCGATCTGAACAAAATGACCCACTAACCCCGTCCCCCAGGTCCTTTCGCCAGCAAGCATACAGTCTCCACATGCTCCGTATTGGGGAACATGTCCACTGCCCGGCCCTTTACGACCTTATAGCGATGTTTGGTCAGGTATTCCAGATCTCTGGCTAATGTCTCAGGGTTACAGCTGATGTAAACAATCCGATCCGGGGAGAGCTTTACCACAGAGGATAAGAAGGCTTTATCACTGCCGCTTCTGGGCGGATCCATAAAGACCACATCCACTTTCTCCTTCTTTTCAGAAAGGTCCGTCATGAATTTACCGGCATCTTCACAGTAGAAGGTAACATGAGAAACCTGGTTAAGCTTCGCATTGGTTACGGCATCCCGGACAGCATCCTTATTGACTTCCACACCGATCACTTCTCCTGCTTTATCGGAGGCGCATAATCCGATGGTGCCGATACCGCAGTAGGCATCCAGTACCCGCTCGGTACCGGTCAGCTGTGCATATTCGATAGCCGTCGCATAGAGCTTTTCGGTCTGAAGGGAATTGATCTGATAGAAGGACCGCGGAGAGATCTTAAAACGCTTGCCGCACAGTTCATCCTCAATATACCCCTTGCCGTAGATCACCGTTTCTTTTGTCCCAAGGACCACACTGGTGTGGCGGTCGTTTACATTGATGGTAATGGTCGTGATCTCGGGATGGGCCTTTACCAGCGCCTTTACAAAGTTATTCTTGGAAGGCAGGATGGGCGATGCAAGGACTAACGTCACCATGATCTGCCCCGTCTTGTGAGCTGTACGTACCTGTACATGCCGCAGAAGGCCATAGCCGGTATCTTCGTCATAAACAGAGATCTTAAAGCTCCTAAGCAGCTCTCTGATGGTCACGATGATGGCATCCGCCTTCTTGTTTTCCAGAAGACATTTATCCACGTTAACCACCTTATGGGTTCCCTCCTGATAGATGCCGGATACCGTCTTACCGCCTTTGGCCCCTCTTCCCCGGTTTTTCTCATAAGAAAAAACAGCATGAACTTTATTCCGATAATGATACGGATCGTCCATGCCGATGATCGGTTCCAGGTGCACATATTTTTCCAGAAGCCGCTGGGTTTTTCGCTGTTTCATGGCCAGCTGTTCTGCATATGCCATATCTATGTACCGGCATCCGCCGCAAAGGGCGGACACAGGACAGAGACTTTTCTTTTTATTAATCTTTGTGACCATCTCTCTTTCGACTGTTTTTCGGTCGGATGATCTTCTTTCCCTAAGGTTTTTATTCTTTTTTTGTTCCATATATTGCACTTTCTATTTCAGAAGGTCTCCTGCTGCCACAATGTCCTTCTCGATCTCTGACTCCTCCAGCATATCAAAAGAGATCAGGTCTGCGTGAAGGCGCTTTGCAGCGTTTTTCTTTTTCTCCGGCTGATCCGGATCAGGTGTTTTCGCATAGGACCAGTTGTTAAAGTAGTGATAGTTGCACCAGCGGATATGCTGAAGTTCTGCGAGGATCCGGACAAAGGCTTCGTCGGATACGCCCTTGTAATAAGAGCGCAGCGAACGGATTCCCTGATTAAAGTACACCAGATCCAGATTGGAGTAACGGGTAAAGGTATTGAGCTTTTTCCAGCAGGCTTCCATGTTTTCGGGAGTATCCTGAAGGGACGGATCTGCATGGAGCTCATATTCAAAATTGGCACGCTTTGCTTTGGTTAAAAGCTCTGCGGCAAAAATATTGGCAAGGGTATTGGCACTCATCTTCCAGGAATACAGTGTCAGGCGATCCGGCGAAATGGTGCCACAGCGGTGCTGCAGTAAAAAGGAAGGTTCCATTTCGATAGAGGAAAAAACATACAGCCGGTAATCCGGAGACACTGCAAAGAGCGCATTGATCAGTTCTGCCTGATCCTTCTGTTCCAGCACCAGGATACGGTCTGCCTGCGCCATCAGATCCAGATGATCATACCAGCTGTCTTCATATACCCGGATCCCCAGTTCCTCCAGATGAATATGGGTCTGGGCAAATTTGCCGCTCTCACCGAACACGTGGTAACGGATCTGCTGCGAAGGAGAAAACAGATTGGCCTGAGTCGCGTAATGCAGAACCTCTTCCCCCAGTTTGCCAAAGCCGATCAGGACAATATCCATCCGGATCTCCTCCGGCTTTCCTGCCTTGGCAAAAGCTTCCGGAAGGAGCGGACATTTCTGCCAGAAATCCTGAGCGGCCAGTTCCTCACTGCAAAAGAACCGAAGCCCTCCTTCTCCCGGCAAAAGGCCGGGCAGGGCATCACACTTTAAATAGACCTCTTTGTCTTTTAATTTCTTTTCATAATGGGAATAAAAGCTTAAGTTCTCTTCCTGAGAGCCAAAGAGAATGAACCGATGGGCATTTACGAACTTTCCCTTATAAGAGATTCCAAGCGGTCCCAGTTCTTCCAGAAGCGGAAGGGTATCCTCCTCCCCTCCAAGGACCAGAGTACTGCCCTTCTTACGGGCACGCATATCATCCGCCATATGGAGAAAGATCTCATGGATGATCATGATCGCCGCGCTGACGGTGGTTGCCGCAGCCAGATAGCGGGATATATTGATCAGGAGATTTGCGGGATGGTCCGCATAATTTAAGGTAAACAGGACCATCGCCAGGAAGAAGGAATCTACCAGATCTTCTCCGGAACGATAAAACCCAAGAGTACCCATAAAAAGAACTACGACGATAAAGACGATCAGCCATTTCCTACCGAAACCGCGGATCCATTTCACCAGACTGTTAAACATTTTTTACCCCCACAAATAAAAGAGCCAAAGACCTCTACCCTTTTCTTTGGCTTTCTATCTTAAACTGCCTCGATCTCCTTAATGGTAAACTCATTCCCCTGAAGGAGATAGGTATGCTCACTTCCGCAATGAGGACAGATCTTGCCATGTTCCACCGTAGCATATTCCTGCTTGCAATCTTCGCAAAAGGTAATGGCAGGAATCTTCTCGATCTTAAGCTGTGCACCCTTAAGCAAGTCGGTACGCTCCACTGCCCATTTCCAGCAATCCTCCAGATAACTGTCAATGACGGCAGATACTTCCCCTAATTCCAGCGTGACCGAACCGATATGCGTCAGCTCGTTTTCTTTGGCAACTTCCGTTAAGGAGTCGATCACATGAAAAACCACTCCCAGTTCGTGCATGCGTAAAACCCTCCAAGGCCGATTTTTTCTGTAATTCCTAACGTTTATTGTATCGGACTTTATATTGGCATGTCAAATTGAGATAGTATATAATTTTAGAAGGAGGTACCCGGTATGAAACAAGCTCGTTCCGTGAACAGAACCCTGAAAAAGGGCGTTTCGTTTCTTCCCACCCTTTTTACCATGGTCTTATGTCTGATCTGTACCATCACCTATTCCACACAGATCAGCCATGCCTCGGATCTTGTCATCGATCCCATAACGCTGACCTTCTTAAAAGACGCCCCCGTCATCATAACGGCAGGTATCTGCGGCTATGTCCCTGCCATGGCCTGCGTCATCATTCTGTTTATCTATAAGGCGGTCACCTTTTCCGAACTGACCTATACTACCTTCGTTTCCATGCTTATCGCCGTGATCTCCAACCAGTATTCCAGAGATTACTGGTATGCCAGTATCAAAAAGACCTTCCTGGGCGGTCTGCTCATGAGTATCATCTCCGGACCGGTCTGGGGTGTATTGTTAGAGCTCAGTATCGGCACATCCATCTATAACCTTTCCATCCTCCGGGCAGGTATGTACCTGTTAAATGCCCTTCCTCCCTGTCTGTTCGGTACCTTTACGGTCTATCTGTTTTTTCAGATCGCACCGGATTCCATCAAGAACTGGTACCCCATGGGAAAACACTATTTTAAGGAAAAGCTCCGTGAGGTACGGATCAACGGCGTAAAACGGTGGAATTCCCGGTTAAGCGCCCGTATCACCTACATGATCATCATCGAATCCGCGGTGTTATGTCTGCTGGCAGCGGGGAGTGCCAATATCCTGATCCCTATTATCTTAAGCTCCAGCCCCGCAGGTTATTACGGTTTCGGCGTCACTGCCCTGTTAGCGGAAGGCGGCACCGAGATCTTTAATACCACCGTCCTGGAATACCTGATCTCTTCCTACGAGAATACCTATTCCACCCTGTATCTTAATTATCCCAATGTCTTCGTATTGGATCTTCGTATCACCATGCTGGTCTTATCGGCCGTAGTGCCTCTTGCCAGCTTTACCAACTATTATGCCCAGCAGCGTATCTCCAAGCCCATCCGGGCTATGTCCAGCGTTCTTCGAAAGCTCCAGATCTCGGAAAACATGGATGAGGAGATCTCCAAGTTTACCGACCTCAATATCCGCACCAACGATGAAATTGAGGAACTGTTTATGGTAGCCTGCAACATCGCCTATCTGATGCAGGATTTCATCGCCAACGAACGGGAGAAGAAACAGCTGACCTACGCTCTGGAATCCGCAGAAGCCGCCAACGAAGCCAAGAATGCCTTTCTTTCCAATATGTCCCATGAGATCCGTACCCCTATCAATGCCATTCTGGGTATGGATGAGGTCATCATACGGGATACCCACGAAAAGGAAACCCTGCGCTATGCCAACGATATCCGCAATGCCAGCAAGACACTGATGAATATCGTTAACGACATTCTGGACTTCTCCAAGATCGAAGCCGGAAAGCTTAATCTGGTAGAGGTGGAATACGACTTATCTTCCATCATCAACGATATCGCCAGTATGGCAACGGTTCAGGCGCGGAAAAAGAACCTGGTCTTCCATATGGAGGTCAACCAGTCCATGCCTCATATCCTCTACGGTGACGAGGTCCGTATCAAACAATGTATGGTCAATCTGGTCAACAACGCCATCAAGTATACGGAAAAAGGCTCCATTACCATGCGGCTGGATTATAAGAAATTAGACGAAAGTCGCATGCTGTTAAAATTCGAAGTGCAGGATACCGGTATTGGCGTAAAACCGGAAGATATTGACCGTATGTTAGCACCCTTCGAACGTCTGGAAGAGGAAAAGCACCGTGCCACCGAAGGCAGCGGCCTTGGTATGAGCATCGTTCAGAACCTCCTTAAGATGATGAACAGTATGCTGTCCATCCATTCCACCTACGGCAAGGGAAGTACCTTCGGTTTTAATGTGGAACAGCAGGTGAACCGATGGGAGGAAATGGGGGACTTTAAGGCCCGCTATGATAAGTCTCTGGAGCTGGCCAATGTCTATCAGGAAACCTTCCAGGCACCGGAAGCCAAGATCCTGGTGGTGGATGATACCGAGACCAACCATCTGGTCGTAAAGGGACTCTTAAAGCAGACTCTGCTGCAGATCGACAGTGCCTTAAGCGGCTATGAAATGTTAGATAAGATCAAGACCACATCCTACGATATCATCCTGTTAGATCATCGTATGCCCGGTATGGACGGTATCGAGACTCTGGCCAAGATGCGGGAGTTACCCAATCACCTCAACAAGAACGTTCCCGTTATCGCCCTGACGGCCAATGCCTTGTCCGGAGCCAGAGAGATGTATGCGGAAGCCGGATTCGTAGATTATATGTCCAAGCCGGTAGACGGCGTACGTCTGGAAAAACTGCTGATGCAATACCTGCCTGCAGAAAAGGTTTACCTGCCGGATGATGAACGTTATGTAACGCAGAAAGCGGAGGAAGTTCCTTCGGAGCAGGTTCTTGGCAGCAACCATATCCTGCGTACGCTCTTTGAAGCCTGGGGACTGGATCTGGATGCCGCCTTCGGAAACTGCGGAGATGAAGCAACCCTTTTACAGGTTCTGGGCCATTTCCACCGGACCATCGAAGATAAGGCCACTCTGCTGGAACACTATCTGGCAGACGGTAACTTCCGGGATTATACCATCCTGGTTCACGGCCTTAAGAGTTCCTCCAGATTGTTCGGTGCCATGGAACTGTCCAACATGGCAGCGGAACTGGAAAAAGCCGGCAACGAAGGCAACACTTCCTTTATCCGTACCACCAATCCGGATTTCCTGGATCTGTATCGCAGTTATAAGGTCATCCTGGCACCCTTCGATGCGGAAGAGATGAATTCCGGTAAGCGTCTTCCTCTTCTGGAAAAAGAGCGCTTACAGGAAGCCTACCAGGCCATGCTGGAATATGCAGAGGTCTATGATTACAACGGTGCTGACGAAGTCATCCGTCTGTTAAAGAACTACTCCATCCCGGAATCCCAGCAACAGGCCTTTTCCGAGATCAAACGGCTCCTCCTGTCCGTACAGCGTGATGAACTGCTTTCGGCTTTACAAAAAGCGATCGATAGTTTATCATAATTTCTTTCGATACTATATTCCCATTTACGGGCAATATGGTATGATTATCAATATGAGGTTAATTAGATGATCAAGCGTATTATGTTGATTGGGGAAGAGAAATCCTTCATGGTAAGCTCGATTGCAAACAGCCTTCGAAGGGAGATGTTCGAAGTCGTCATTGCTGAGCCTGTTGCTTCCCTTTTAAGGAAAAAACAGGATGTTCCCAAGGTCGTTCTGATGTATCTGACCGACGTAGAAGCTGAGAACAGTGCGCTGCTACAGAGTCTCAATGATCTGATTGAGGATAATCACAGCCGGTTCTATCTTCTGGGTAATCCTTTGGATATTGATGCTTCCTATAAGAACCTGAATAAGAAAAATGTTCAGAAGGTGTTCCATCGTCCCATTAACGTACAGGACATTGTGGAAGAGCTTCTCCGGATCAATGCAACCGATGATGTCCGTCTTCCCGGAAGACGTAAGATCCTGCTGGTAGATGATGATGAGGTCACTCTCCGCACCATCTCCAACTGGTTACAGGATCGTTACACGGTGTTTATGTGTAACAGCGGTAAGGACGCTCTTCGGTTCCTTCTGGAGAATGTGGTGGATCTGGTCCTTCTGGATTTTGAGATGCCGGGCCTTTCCGGACCGGACGTACTGGAAGGGATCCGTAACGACCCTATGACGGAGAATATCCCCGTTATGTTCCTTACCAGTAAGAATGATCAGGAGACGGTATTGTACGGTGTATCCCTTCACCCTACCAAATATCTCCTTAAAAACCTTCCCAAGGATGACATCATCAAGTCCATTGATGAGTTTTTCCTTCCCTGATTTTTTCAGATAATGCGCATAAAAAACGGAGCATGAGATCAACTCATGCTCCTTATTTTTTCCATAGCAGGCGGATCAGCCAAGGATCGCCTTATCACTTACGAACTCTTCTCCTGCCACCTTGGAGAACTGATGCAGCAGATCTTCTACGGTCAGCTTCTTCTTTTCTTCTCCACGGATATCCAGGATCACTTTTCCTTCATTCATCATGATGAGACGGTTACCATGGGCAATGGCATCCTTCATGTTGTGGGTGACCATCAGGGTGGTAAGGTTGTCTCTTTGTACCACACGCTCGGTAGCATCCAAAACCTTCTCAGCGGTCTTGGGATCCAGCGCAGCCGTATGCTCATCCAGTAAGAGGAGCTTGGGCTTCTGGAAGGTTGCCATAAGCAGCGTCAGTGCCTGACGCTGTCCGCCGGATAACAGACCAACCTTGGCGGTCATACGATCTTCCAGACCCAGATTCAGGATCTGCAGTTTCTCACGGAAGATCTTCTTTTCTGCTTTGGTAACGCCCCACTTTAATCCTCTGGCCTTACCTCTGCGGGCAGCCAGAGCCATATTTTCCTCGATCTCCATGGTGGCTGCGGTACCGGTCATGGGATCCTGGAATACACGGCCGATCATAGCGGCACGCTTGTAATCCGGAAGTCCGGTCACATCCACTCCGTCGATGACGATGGAGCCTTCATCTACCGGCCAGACACCGGCGATGGCGTTTAGCATGGTAGACTTACCGGCACCGTTACCGCCGATCACGGTAACGAAATCCCCCTCTTCCAGGGTCAGGTTTACGCCGTTTAAAGCTACCTTTTCATTAACGGTACCGGGATTGAAGGTCTTGCAAACATTGGTAATGGTTAACATCTTACTTGGCCTCCTTTCCGTTGCCGTTCTTTGCTGCTTTCTTAAAGGAGGTTTTGGCCTGTCCCTTAAGATACGGTACTGCAAGGAAGATCGCAACGATCACTGCGGTAAAGAGCTTCATCAGGTTGGAATCCAGTTTGAGCCACAGTACCAGTGTATAAACCAGATAATACAGGATACCGCCGATCACAACAAAAGACAGTTTACCTGCAAAATTAAGCTTTTTGCCAAGAAGGGCTTCCCCGATCACCTCACCGATGATCACGGCAGCAAGGCCGATAACGATGGCGCCACGACCGCTGTTAACATCTGCGAACCCGGAATACTGTGCTGCCAGTCCGCCGGCCAGAGCAACCAGACCGTTGGAAAGCGCTAATCCCAGTACCTTCATGGAGTTGATATTGATACCCTGTGCCTTGGACATCTGAGGATTACAACCGGTAGCACGAAGGGCGGAACCCATCTCTGTTCCGAAAAACCAGTACATGACCGAAATGATCACGATCACAAAGATCAGAGCTACCACAATGGCTACAGGAACATTTCGTCCGGAGATGACCAGCGCATATTTGTCTACGCTGACTGCCTGATTGGCCTTAAAGCCCATGATCGCCAGGTTAATGGAATACAGTGCATACTGGGTCAGGATACCTGCCAGGATGGCGGGAATACCCAGCTTCGTATGCAACAGTCCTGTGACAGCGCCTGCCACCAGACCTGCCACCATTGCAACAAGGATGGCGATCCAGGGATTCACTCCCGAAATGATCAGCATGACTGTTACCGCACCGCCGGTGGAAAAGGTTCCGTCGACAGACAGATCCGCTACATCCAGCAAACGGAAGGTAACGTATACACCCAGTGCCATGATACCCCAGATAAGTCCCTGGGCAACGCCGGCAGGAAGTCTTCCTAGGAGTCCCACCAGACTAAGCGAGCCGAAATAAGATGCTACCGCGCTCATTACTTGCTAAATCCTCCATAATATTTATTACTCGTAACTAGCAGAAAAAGAGGTGCTGCTGCAACGGCACCTCTTTGTCCTTTCCTTCATGAAAACGATCCTGTGATCAGCCTTCGAAAGCTTCGTATCCTTCCGGAATCGTCACACCCAGTTCATCACAGATAGAGGGGTTGTATTCCTTTACAGGATCAGGATAGTACTGGATGGGCATCTCGGAAACGTTTGCCTCACCCTTTAAGATCTTAACTGCCATCTCACCGGTGGTGTAGCCTAATCCATAGTAATCGATACTTAAGGTAGCTACGCCGCAACCAGCCAGGATACCTTCCTCACCGGCAATGATGGGGGTCTTTGCAGGAAGTGCTACGTTGTTGATGGCTTCTACACAGGAAGCAGCGGTGTTATCGGTGGGGATGTAAAGAACATCCACATTTGCACAGGCTTCCTGCGTTACAGCAGTGATATCGTTGGAATCTGCGAAGGTATAGATCTGAACGGTAAGTCCGTCACCTTCCAGAGTAGACTGAACCACTTCTGCCTGATATTTGGAGTTGGCTTCTGCAGAGCAATATAAGATACCAACGGTCTTGGCTTCGGGGAAGATCTCCTCTACCATTCTTGCCTGCTGATCAAGAGGAGGCAGATCGGAAGTACCGGAAATGTTATTGCCTACAACGCCGTTAAAGTTATCGATTCCCAGTGCAACACCGTACTCGGTAATAGCAGTTCCCAGAACCGGGATATCTGCTGTAGCTGCAGCTGCAGACTGAAGAGAAGGTGTAGCGTTTGCAAGGATCAGATCTACGTTCTCTGCTACCAGGTTGGTGCAGATAGTGGTAGCGGTTGCAGCATCACCTGCTGCGTTCTGTTCATCAAAAGTAACACGATCGCCAAACTCGGCAACCAGTGCATCCTTAAAGCCCTTGGTAGCGGCATCCAGTGCTACGTGCTGTACGAACTGGCAGATACCTACGTTATAGGTAGCACCGTCATCCTCTGCAGGTGCCTGTTCCTGTTCCTGCGCTGCGGGAGCTGCTTCGCTTGTCGTATCTGCAGCTGCGGGCTGTGCAGTGTTACCGCATCCGGTTAAGGAAGCGATCATAAGAGCAGCCATGGTAAGGGCTAAAAATCTCTTTTTCATAATCTCCTCATTTCCGCGTCATCACCCTGACGCTTTAAACTGTTAAATCAACTTCCTTATCATAATCTAATTTTCCGGATTCGTCAATTGAGAGTTCATAAATGTTTATTCGATGCGAAGCAGGAAGGAAAACTCGTAGTCCTCCTTCACGGGATACGTATATTCCGGCTCGCATTTGGGGCCGCAGCTGGCGGTTCCGATGCCCATCTGGAAGGCCTGGATCGTCACAAAGGTTCCCGTTCTGATCTCATCCTCCCGGTGTGCCATGTTTAAAAGTTCCAGGTCCGAATAGGGTTTTACATCCAGACAAAAGGCATGATCCAGCGCTTCAAAGCATACCCTGTGCGCCCCGTCAGAGATATATGCATAGCGGCAGTCCATGCGGTTTCCGCTTTCCTGGGGTCTTATATTGGGCTCTGTCATATCGGATACCGAACAGGAAACTTCCCGGATCATGGCCTGATCCTTCATATCCGGGTAGCTCTCGGAATCTCTTCCAAGGTAGGTTACCTGATCGAAGCTTTCCGGCAGATAGAAGGTCTTGCCGAAGCGAGGAAGGATCCCGTTTCCCTTCTCGCAGTGGATCCTGGAAGTAATCAGCAGCCCCCGGTCCGTCATCTCATAGGTATCCGCAAAGAGGAATTCCTTTTTGGAGCAGCAGATCTTTCCCAGTACCAGAAGGCGTCCGGCCTCCCGGTTAACGGACTCTACCTCGATCCTCTGATCATAGAATTCCTTCATCAGATTGACACCCAGAAGGTTCTTGTCGTTATCGGTGGCTGCGCGGAACAGGATGGTATAAGGGTCGCACCCCTTAAGGGTTACGCCCTTATCTTCATAGAATAGCTTTCCTTCGTTTTCTCTTACGTTTTCCGGAAGCTTATCCTGTTTTACCAGTGCATCCTTTTGCAGGAAGCTTTCTGCCAGGCAGATCTGCTCTTCGGAAACTTCTCTTCCTCCCTGCAGGGTATAAAAGGTCACGAACAGGTCCTCGCCCTTTTCTTTTGCCCGGCGGATCTTATCGGTAACGGCAAAGGGGAAGTTCTTTCTGGAAAGAGGCGCTACGGAAAAAATTTCCTCCTTCTCTTCTCCGGTGCTAAAGCAGATCCTTACGGTATAATCCGCTCCGTCTGTAAAGCATCTGGTATTAAAGACTTCCAGCTGATCATCACCGGTATAGGCAAAGCGCAGCGGTCGGTAGCAATGCCGTACGATCCTGGCACCGGTAGAGGGCTTACGATCAGGGTAAAACAGACCGTCCACGCAGAAATTCCCGTCATGCTCCCACTCTCCGTGGTCTCCGCCGTAGGTATAGGTGCCGTCCTCATGGAGTACGGCATGATCGATCATCTCCCATACGCAACCTCCCATCAGGTTATCAAAGGCATAGATCTCCTTCCAGTAGCCTTCGATATTGCCGGGGCCAACGCCCATGGCATGGGCATACTCACAGAGGAAATAGGGGCGATCGTTTAACTGTCTGGTCTTACAGATCCCCAGACCGATGTCGTGGAGCTGAGAGGGATGGGGATACATTTCACTGCCCACGTCGTAGGCTTTTCGAAGGGAATGGATGGCTCCTTCGTAATGCACGGGGATATCCGTAACCTTCTTTAAGAACTCATACATCTTATCCTGATTCTGGTAGCCACCGGCTTCATTGCCAAGGCTCCACATCACGATGCAGGCATGGAGCTTATCCCGGCCGAACATACGCTGTACACGGTCCAGATAGTGGGCTTCCCACTTAGGGTCCGAACTGATCCGGTTATAGCTGGGCGGCAGACGATGAGCAAACACGCCATGGGTCTCAAGGTCCGTTTCATCCACGATATAGATACCCTCCTCATCACACAGTTCCAGCAGATAAGGATCCGGCGGATAATGGCTGGTCCGGATGGTATCAATGTTAAACTCCCTGCAAAGAGCGATATCCTTTTCGATCTCCTCCGGGGTCATGGTATAGCCGCCGGTAGGAGACGTATCATGATGGTTCACTCCGCGAAACTTCACCAACGTATCGTTTAAGAAAAAGCGGGTGCCCCGGATGGTAATCTGTTTAAAGCCAAGGCGCAGTTTTACGCAGCTTTCCGGTGTTTCCACATAAAAGTTATACAAAACGGGATGCTCTGCATTCCACTCTTTTACTTTCAGGTCATTCAGGCAGAAAGCGGCTTTGCCGTTTTCCGTGGAAACTTCCCTTTCTTCCTTTACCCCTTCTCCTTCCAGGGTCAGGCGGATTTTGGTATCTTCTCCGCAGGTAGTCAAAAGACCGGATACATCATATCCGTTTTCCGTCTTTTTGGTATTTACTTCCACATCCCAAAGATCCGTAAGGGCTTCCTCATACAGGAGCACATCCCGGAAGATACCGGTATTTCGGAACATATCCTGGCACTCTAAGTAGGATCCGTTGCACCATCTGTGTACCACAACTACCAGCTCGTTTGCACCTTCCCGGACAAGGTCTGTCACATCAAACTCCGCCGTATTGTGAGATCCTTCGGAATAGCCTGCAAAGGAGCCGTTTACATAGATATCCCCGCAACTGGTGATCCCCAGGAACGAAAGGATATACCGGCAGGATACGTTCTCTACGGCAAAGAAGGTCCGATAGACGCAGACATAGTTATACTCTTCTTCCGGCGTTCTCCACTCGGGTACCGGCGTATTTTTGTCGGCGCCTGCCCACATGAACACCTTCCCCACCTTTTCCTTCCGGGGAACTTTTGGGGGATCATAGGGGAACTGATAGCGATAATTTACATAGAAAGGTCTGTCGTATCCCTGAAACTGGATACAGGAAGGCACCGGGATCTTCTCGAAGGGCATGATGTCGGTGTCGATGTTTTCCGGCATTTTGGAAGGGTCAGGGAAAAACTTAAAATCCCACTTCCCGTTTAAACACTTTACTCTGGAGGATGCGTAGCGTTTTTCTCTTAAGGAGACTGCGTCCGCTTCTTCTCTGGTAGCAAAGGGAATGAAATAACTTCTGGGTGAAAGCTTGTTTTTTTCGATCACCGCAAAGTCATGATAATTGTGCTGTTCAATATGATAGTACATGTTTACCTCCCGCAGGATAAAAATGATCGGTTAGAAAAAGCCCTGCATCTGCAGGGCTTTTCACCTCTTATGCCTGTTCTCTTTTGGATCGGATCTGTGCTTCGATCTCCAGCAGTTTTTCATTGGTCAGGATGTATTTCCTGGAGAAGATGAACACTGCGATGAGGAGACCTGCAATGGGAACCACGGTCATGAAGATCCGCAGGATCCCTACGGTGGAAGAAGCCACATCGGTTACCACCGATACGTCGTTTTCACCGATCTCACTGATATTGGTGATCTCCAGACAGATGGAAACCAGCATGGTGGAAAGACCGCTGGCCAGCTTTACCACAAAGGTCTGCATGGAGAAGATCACGCTGTCGTCACGACGGTCATTCTTTAATTCACCGTAGTCCACGGTATTGGCCAGAAAGACGGTGGTCAAAATGGTCAGCATACCGAAGGCGGCAAATACGAAAAATGCCGGGATCATGAGGATGTACAGGTTCATGATATTGCACAGCATGAAGATCAGCATCACAGCATAGCCGCCGATGCACATGAAAAAGCTGGTATAAAATACCTGCATGGTACTTAGTACCTTACGGATCAGCGGATACAGAAGCATCATGGAAAGGATCTGGATGCCGCCGCCGAAGGTGGTAAACAGGGTATAGGCCTCTCTCCATCCCTCTCCGCCGAAATCATACTTGAAGAAGTAGATCAGAAGGCCGGAAGTGATGTACAGGGAAAGGTTGATCAGTACAATGGAGATCACCACGATCATGGCCTGATCGTTCTGCACTAGCGCCCGGAACATTTCCTTTACGGAAGGTGCGTCTACGTCTACCGTGGATTTCTCCTTAACGGACAGACAGGTGATCACGATAAAAATAAGGAATGCTGCAGCAATCACCAGGGCAAATCTGGAAAAACCTGCCCGCTCATTGCCCTGTCCCAGGAAAGCAACGGCCATGACACCGATAATGGTGATCAGTGCATCACCGACGCCGGCACAGGAACGGGCTAACGTGGTCAGCCCTTCTCTCTCATCCCCGCTCCTTGTAAACGCAGGGATCATGGACCAGAAGGGGATATCCATCATGGTATAGGTTACGCCCCAGATCACATAGACGATGGCAGCATAGGCAACCAGTCCGGATCCCGAAAGAGCCGGCGGCGCTGTATAGAGCAGATAGAGCACGATGGCATTTAATAAGGTGCCCGCAAACAGCCAGGGTCTGAACTTACCGAAACGGGTCCTGGTCTTGGCCACCAGCACGCCCATCAAAGGATCGTTAAAAGCGTCAAAAACCCGGGCTGCCATAATGATCACGCCCATGGCGATGGCGCTGACTCCCAGGATATCCTGATAATAGTACAGGATATAGTTGGCGGACAGCATGTAGGCAAGGTCCTTACCAAAGGCACCTAAACCGTAGCCCGCTTTTTCTTTTGCTGAAAGCATTGGATTGTTTCCTCCCAAAGTAAAGTCATTCTGCTAGCTTATCCGGCAGATCAAAGTCTTTCGGTCTGATCATCGTCCAGTCCGGCTTCATCCTCGGGGATGTCGCTGTCATAACCGTGCTCATGATCGGATCCGTCGTGTCCTTCTCCGTCATGGAGATATTCACGGGTGGTCACTCTCTTTTTATCCCGCTGTTCTTCTACCAGTCCGGATAATAATTCCTTGACCATACGGGGCTTTTTCACACTGATGATGTCAAAGTCTCCAAGGGTCTTGTCCGCAGAGCAGCAGTGAATGGTACCCAGACCAAAGAGGCGCTGTCCCAGTGTTCTGCTAAGAGACATGTCCATGATGCGGTATAAACGCACTTCGTCTTCCCGCTGATTAAAAAAGCCTCTCTTGATAAACAGTCTCTGCTCGTCCAGTGAGTATACGGTGAAGCTTAAAGGAAGTCCGAACAGGGTTCTCTTCCGATCTCTCCACACCTGGCGGGTTCCCGCCTCGGTTTTCTTTTCTTTTGCCATTTTCCCATCTCCTTATGAAAGTTCGTCTAATGTATTGCCATAGGGTGGCAGAAATTCTTCCATGAAATCATGTACTTCCGGCAGTTCCTGCTCCAAAGCGGCAATGGAACGCACTGTGGAAGTTTTCGCTGTTACAAACTCCGTATTGCCGGCCCGCTCTTCTTCAATGCACTTGATCAGTGCAGAGATCTTGTCAGCGGCTTTCACCAGCCTGCGCATGTACTGCTCCTCCTCTGAGAAAGACGGTCGAAAGATCTCTTCGTAGGAAGCCCTCAGATCATCGGGAAGCTTATCCAGAAGTCTGTCTTCGGCAATAGCCTCCACTTCCTTATAGGCTTTCCGGATCTCATCGTTATAATATTTGACCGGTGTGGGCATATCTCCCGTGATGATCTCGGAAGCATCATGATAAAGACCGATCAGCGCTGCCTTTTCCGCATCCAGCTTTTTCCCGTAGCGCACATTGCCGATGGTACAGAGCAAATGCGATAACATGGCCACTTCCAGGGAATGTTCGCTTAAGGTCTCCGGCCTGGAATTGCGCATAAGGGCCCACCTCTCGATGTATTTCATCCGAGAGATCGTCGCAAAAAAATTATAGGTACGGCTCATGCTTATTTTCCGTCCTTTTTACCGATGGTCTGGTTCTGCATGAACTTAATGGCTTCGGCTGCAGTCTCAAAGATCAGTGCCAGATTGCGTGAATCAGACTCATCGGATTCTGCATAATGTCTGGCCATTCCTTCGCAATAGTTCTTGGCAGTCTCCACCATCTCCTTTGAGATCACATGTCCGTTGCAGTAAACGGTACCGGTCTCAGGATTAAACTTGGCATCTCCGTACAGGGTCATAAAAGCATCGCCTAAACCGGCACTTCTTGCTAATGCTTCGATCATGGCTGCTCTGTTTTTCTCGTCCATCTGATTGCTCCTTGTTGTCTGGCTCTGCGAGCGATTTTTCGAAAAGTGCTACCTCATTATTGTACGGCATTTTGGTATTTATTTACAAGCATAATCGGAAACATCCCAGAGATTTTTGCACAACTGTAGGAAACTCTTCCCTATTATATAGTTTCCATCCGGCCCCTGAAAATCGTTTACACCAAAAACCAATAATGATAAATTAATACTATGATCACCTTCATAGTCGTACTGGGCATACTTATCCTCATCCTGTTTATTTGTATTGCCAGGACCTACTGGAGTACAAAACCGATTGCCGGGCCCGTTTTGCGCCTTTTATTAAGCGCCATGCTCCCGGTACTGGGGAATATCATCATCATCATGGGGCAACATCCCGTTATCGCTGCCGGCGGCTACATCGTCTATTTTATCGGCACCGATATCATGCTCCTCTTTCTGCTTCGCTATATTTTGCTCTACTGCTCTTTCGAGCATTTTCACCTTCGTTTTCTGGTCAGCATCTATTGTCTCGGGTTCATCGACTGTGTCATGATCCTGTTAAATCCATGGTTGCACCATGTCTTTGACTTACAGCCCACCCATCTCTCCGACGGCACCATCTACTACCGTCTGGAATCCCTCTGGTATCATTACATCCATCTGGGACTGAGCCTGTTTTTGGTGGTACTGGTCTTAGCCATCGTTTTGCAAAAGCTCATCAGCTGTCCCGCACTGTACCGGGAAAAGTATCTGGTGATCCTGTTTTCCATTCTGGTAGAAGCTTTGTGGGAAGCCTATTACATCGCATCCAATATCCCCGTGGATATGTCCATGCTGGGTTATGTGGCCTGCGGCGTTTTAGTCTACTATTTTTCCATAGAATATGTCCCTTATTATCTGATGGACCGTATGCTGTCCAATATCGTCTCCCATTTATCCGACGGTCTTTTGTTTTACGATGAAGGGGACAGCTTTGTTTACGCCAACAGCAGTGCATACCATCTGTTCCATTTAAGTACCGATGAACAGGACAAACTCCAGGGGGCGGTCTTTGATCTGGTGGGAGAAGAAAACTGGCCCATCCCGGACGGCGATGTACTGCCCCGCTCTTTTGATACGGGAAGCCAGACCCTTTCTCTGGAAATCTCCAAGAAGAAGCTGTTTGACAAACGGGGACTTCTCATCGGCAGTTTTGTCAATATCCAGGACCGTACCGATGAAGAGCGCCGTCTGGCCAACGAACGTTATCTTTCCACCCACGACAAATTAACCGGTCTTTACAATGCCGAATATTTCTACCAGAGAGCTGCTCAGTTATTAGCCGATCATCCCGACCGGGAATACATGCTGATCAGCTCCGATATCAAGGAATTCAAACTGATCAACGATATCTACGGCTCCCGTACCGGAGACGCCATTTTGGTAAAGCTGGCCCGGACTCTGGAAAATCATGCAACAAAAGAAAGTGTCTACGGCCGCATTAACAACGATATCTTCGCTCTTTTAATGCCCAAGGATCATTATTCCGAAGAGCTGTTCACAGAAGGCGCCAAAGCCCTTCCCTATGTGGAAAGTGACATGAACTTCCCCATCATCATCCATATCGGTGTCTATGAAGTCACCGACCGCTCCCTCCCGGTGATCATCATGCTGGACCGCTGCTTTTTAGCCATTGCCAGCATCAAACAGGATGTGGAAAAGCGGGTGGCTTATTACGATGACCGTATCCGTGCGGATATCCTGTGGGAACAGGTAATATCCGGTTCCCTGGATGAAGCCATGAACAAAGGGGAACTGGTGCCTTATCTGCAGTCTCAGGTGGATGCCGAGGGAAAGGTTGCCGGGGCCGAAGTATTGGTCCGCTGGAACCATTCCCAGGAAGGCTTCCTGACTCCCGGCCGTTTTATCCCCGTTCTGGAAAAGAACGGCATGATCGTCAACATGGACCGTTATATCTGGGAATCTGCCTGTCAGATCTTAGCCCGCTGGAAAGCGGAAGGTCATACCGATACCTATCTGTCCGTCAACATCTCCCACAAGGACTTCTACTTCCTGGATATCTACCAGTGCTTCACACAGCTGGTGGAAAAATATGATATCGATCCTGAAATGCTGCGTCTGCAGATCACCGAGACCATCGTTATGAGCGATATCGAGCATCGTCTCATTACCATCAATCAGCTGCGGGACTACGGTTTTATCGTGGAAATGGATGACTTTGGCAGCGGCTACTCTTCCCTGAGCATGTTAAAGGATCTGCCCATTGATGTGCTGAAGATCGATATGAAGTTCTTATACCAGACTGATTATCCTGTCCGGGGGCGCACTATTTTAGATCTGATCATCAAGATGGCCAAGGATCTGGAGATGCCGGTGGTGGCAGAAGGTGTGGAAACGGAAGAACAGGTGGGATTCCTGTCAGAGATGGGCTGCGATATGTTCCAGGGCTACTACTTTGCAAAGCCGGTTCCCGTAACCGTTTTTGAGGAGTCTACCTTCCGGTAAAGTCCCTGTTTTCCCGCGTTATTTCTGCTTTTTTCAGATTTTTAAAAATATTTATAAAAAGGGGTTGCGTTTCCCGAATGAATTAGCTATAATCATACTTGCGCTTCGGGGTGTGGCTCAGTTTGGCTAGAGCGCCACGTTAGGGACGTGGAGGTCGCAAGTTCGAATCTTGTCACTCCGACGAAAAAAAGGAATCCGTTTTCGGATTCCTTTTTTGTTATGTTTTTCGCCATAAAAAAGGACCGGAGCACCCTCCGGTCCTTTGAAATGTACGAATCTAACAGATTCTGGGAAGTCCCTCTCCCTGGAGTACGTCCAGCTTGCGGATACCGCCGATGGGCGTCGTAAGGATCAGGTCTCCGCATTCTCCGGAAGGAGCATCCTCAGGAGCATATACTTCTCCGATCACGACTGCCTTCTCCCCGTATCTTGCACGGCGGATGGCTTCTAAAGCCTTTTCGGCATCTTCCTTCGGTACCGCCGCGATCATCTTACCTTCATTTCCCATATACAGGGGATCTAAGCCTAACAGGCCGCAGAAATCCTTTACAGACTGCTTTACCGGCAGAGAATCTTCCTTAAGGCTTATCACCACACCGGATGCTGCCGCCAGCTCTTTTAACACCGTTGCAAGGCCTCCTCTGGTCACATCCCGCATGGTATGGACCTGCACACCGTCCGTACGTAAATTCGCCACCATTTCGGTCAGAGGGGCGTTATCGCTGACGATATCGTTCTGAATGGACAGTCGGCTCCCTAAGATGGCTGCATGATGGTCTCCCAGATCACCGGAAACGATGATCACATCTCCTGCCTTAAGGCTCTTAGCAGAGATCTCCACGCCGTCCGGAATAAAGCCTACACCGGCCGTATTGATCATGATACCGCCGTTTCCTTCGATGACCTTGGTATCCCCTGCTACGATGGTCACACCGGCTTCTTTTGCGGTTTCTGCCATGGATTCCACGATCCGGCGAAGGACCTCGGTATCGGCACCTTCCTGAAGGATAAATCCGCAGGTTAAGTACTTGGGGATCGCTCCCCGCATCAGAAGGTCATTTACGGTTCCGCAGACACAAAGTCTTCCGATATCGCCTCCCGGAAACTCAATGGGAGTTACCACAAAGCTGTCCGTGGTCATGGCGATCCTTCCACTGCCTTGCACCACTGCTGCATCTTCCATTTCATTTAACACATCATTATCAAAAGATCTGGCAAAAATATCCCGGATCAGCTCCGAGGTTGCAGCGCCGCCGCTGCCATGTGCCATGGTTACGATCATAGTATTCCTTCCTGCCGGATATTACCGGCGCCAATCGGTCAGATATTCCCCCGATTCAGATAGTTCTGATAACAGCTGCCCTCCGAAGAAACCATACAGGCTCCCTGCGGAGATAAAGGGGTACATACTTTTCCAAAAAGCGGACATTCCTTAGAGGAGATCTTGCCCATCAGCACCTGATCACACCGGCAGGCCTGATTGATCTTCTGATCATCGTTAAGCCACTTGCTGCCTGCATCATACCGGGCATACTCCTCTTTCAGATACAGACCGGATCCGGGAATGATTCCCATCCCGCGCCAGAGCGCTTCTCCGGGCTCAAAGTATTCCTTCATCCTTGCTAACGCTTTTTCATTTCCCTTAGGGGTTACCACCGAAGGATAGAAGTTCCTTACCAGAGTTTCCTTTTTGGAGAGGAGTTCCTCTTTCTTTTCAAGCATCCGGACGATCCCGTAGATCCCCACAACCAGTTCTTTGGGTTCAAAGCCGGTGATGCCGAAGGGGATGTGATATTTCTCCGCAAGCGGGATATAGTAATCGCTGCCGGTAATGACACTGACATGTCCCGGTGCGATAAAAGCGTCGATCTTTGCTCCCCCGCTGCACAGCCAGTCGATGGCAGGGGGCATACACTTAAGAGCGGTCAGGATCTGCACGTTGGACAGGTTCTCTCTGCGCACTGCATCCAGCAGTACGGTATAAACAGGGATCGTAGTCTCAAATCCGACGGCGCCGAATACATAGCGCATCTTTGGATTGTCCTTTGCCAGACGGATCACATCCATGGGAGAATAGACCATCTCCACCTTTGCTCCCAGACCCTTACTCTCATTTAAGGTCATCTTGCTGCCGGGGATACGGAGCAGATCTCCAAAGGTTGCGATCGTCGCTCCTTCATTGAGTGCCAGGTTGATCAGCTTGTCCACGTAGCCGGAGGGGCTGACGCAGACAGGGCACCCCGGTCCGGAGACCAGTTTGATCTTCGGGGAAAGGATACTGCGGATACCGGACTTTGCAATGGCAGCGGTATGGCTGCCACAGACCTCCATTATGGTCACCGGCTCCCCGTCATATTGTTTCAGGTAGTCCATGTATTGTTCGATCAAAGCGTTCCAAGCTCCTTAAACAGGTCTTCCAGTTCGTCGGCTTCTTCCTTGCTGACGGTCTGAATGATGCAACCGGCATGCACCAGCACCCGGTCTCCCACCTTGACATCCACCAGTCCGGTGGCTGCCTTTACAATATTTCCGTTAAAATCCACATTGGCAAACTGGGGATCCAAAATCTCCGTTACTTTGCCGGGAAGTGCTACACACATATATAACCTCTTTTCTGTGATCAGACTCTAGTCGGCCAGATAGTACATCTGTCCGAGAGCAATGCCGCCATCGCTGCAGGGAACCTGCTCATTGGTATACACCGGAAGGCCCTTGCCCCCCAGTTCTGCTACCAGAAGAGAAAGCAGCAACCGATTATTCATGCTTCCTCCGCTTAAGCAGATGGCCTGCAGATCATCTCTTTTAGATAATACCATATCCGCCATCTCCCCTGCCATCTTCGCAAGGGCCACATGGAATTCCAGGGCCAGGGTGCCGGGTTTATCTCCCTTTTTAAGGCGATGGACCAGATCCGCTATAAACCTTGGAACGTCTGCCTGGATGCGTTCATCTTTTTCGATCAGTTCCAATCGAAGTGTTTTTTGCTCCTCCCCATTTTGCAGCAGATCACTTATGTAAGAGGGATCGTTTTGCCAATCTCCTGCCATCAATGCTTCTGCGCAGGAAAGTTCATTTTTATTGAGCAACCGCTCCAGTTCCTGCTCGGCAGCGCTTTGTAACAGCTGGGGGCATTCCCCTTCGAAGCTGTTATCCTCTCCTAAGCCTAAAATGGCGCATACGGCGTCAAACAGTCTTCCTGTGGAAGAAGTCTCCACCGTCTGCATGCGGGCGCTCCAGGCCGCCTTTACCAGAGCTGCAAAGGGTTCCTTTCCAAAGGGTACATCCCCTTCGTCAAGATATCCCTGCTGCATCGCTGCAAGGCCATAGCAATAGGCTGCCTGTCTGGCGTTTTTTGCTACAGCATCTCCGCCGGTTAATGGGATATATGATAATTGACCAACTCGGTCAAATCCTTCTTTCGTACAAATCAGCATCTCTCCGCCCCAGATCGCCTGATCGGTTCCAAGACCGGTCCCGTCAAAGGCAAAGCCCAGAACACGCTCCAGATCATGCTCTGCCATAACCGACAGAACGTGCGCATAATGATGCTGGATCTGATGGAGTCCTGACGGATCCCCGGGCATACCGACTCCTGTTTTGGAAGAAGATAATGGATCCTTTGCTTCTCTTACGGATACATACCCGGGATGCAGATCGCAGATCAATTCTGCGGGTTCGATGCCCAGGATCTCTTTCAGATGATCGATGCCTTCCCTGCGCTTTGTGGCAGCCCGGTAGTCCATCAGGTCTCCGAAATGACCGCTTAAATAGACGGCATGCTCCCTTCCCAGCGCAAACACCGCTTTTAAGTCCCCGCCGGCAGCAAAGCTATCTGCCTTCAGAGCCTTTTTTAAGAAGATCGGTTCCGGAACATATCCTCTGGCTCTTCGGATGATCTGGACCTGTTCTGTTCCGGAAGGTTTTATCACCTGTAAAACAGAGTCATCCAAAGCGTTTACAATGGGACGGTCATTGCCCAGGACCATATCGATCCCGTTTTCTCCCAGATAGGAAAGCATGTGGTCATCATCGGTAATGATGGGCTCTCCTCCCAGATTGCCACTGGTCATGACCAGTGGACCGGTAATCTTTATGAGCAGGATCTGTACCGGGTCACAGGGCAGCATGGCTCCAATGTAGGGACTTGAGGCGCAAACCCCCGGTGCAAAACTCTCCCCTTTTGGAACAGTTCTCTTTTTCACCAGTACGATCGGCCGTTTTGGTGATTGTAACAGTTCCTTTTCCAGAGGGGAAAGGATGCAATATTGTTCTATGTAGTCAATGTCCGGAAACATAATGGCAAAGGGTTTGCGCTCTCTGTTTTTAAACAAGCGCAGCCGCTTCGCCGCTTCCTCATTGTAAGGATCAAAGGAAAAATGATAGCCGCCCACGTTTTTGATCCCCAGGATCCTGCCCTGCTTAAGGGCCGTGGCAGCTTTTTCTAACAGGGTATCATCCGCCTTTTTACTGAAGGTGATCTTTACCTCTTCCCCGTTTTTTTCAGCCAGAAACAGCTTCGGTCCGCAGTCCTTGCAGGCAATGGTCTGGGCATGGCGGCGGATATTATGAAGCTGTGTATACTCTCTCTCGCACTCCGGACAGAAGGGAAAGATCTTCATGGACAGGCTCTCCCGGTCATAGGGAACCCGTTCCATAACGGAAAACCGGGGACCGCAGGAGACACAGCTGATAAATGGATGATGATAGCGCCGGTTGTCCGGATTGGTCAGCTCTTCTTCGCATCGTTTACAGGTGGCCACATCGGCAGGAAGGATCCGGATACGATCGGGTTCCTGTCCGCTCTCTGTGATCACAAGATCCTCCGGGTCTCCGGTCATACTCTCATATTCTTCCCTGGAAAGTTCCCTTATTTCTATATGATTCACCTTCGCTCCGGGCAGAAGAGGATTTTTCCCATCAAAAGAAGAAAGGCGATAAGAAAAATCTTCTATCACCTTTCTGTTTCCACATGCCAAAATGTGGACGATACCGCCCACATTCTTAACTGTTCCCCGTATATTCAGTTGCCTGCCAAGCTCAGCAACATACGGTCTGAAACCAACACCCTGGACCAGACCGTACACTACCAGCTTGCACATCATAATGTCATTTGCCATATACTTGGAAAGTATCTTTAAAACATCGAACGTATCGAAACGATCTTAGTTCTGCGCAGGTGCCTCTGCAACCGGAGTTTCTGCAGCCTTGGCTGCAGCAGCGGCCTCAGCAGCCTTCTTTGCAGCTAATGCAGCAGCTGCCTTTTCAGCCGCTTCCTTACGCTTTGCTTCTTCCGCAGCAAGTACTTCCGGAGACTTGGTATAGGTTACCGTTGTCTTCTCACCCATGGGCTCCTGATAGCCGGGCTTAACGGATAAGCACTTCTTGGGACATTTCTCAACACAGTAACCGCATACGATACAATCGAAACGGTTAATGGTCCAGGTGCCCTTATTCCGATCTACGGACAATGTGCCGCAGGGGCATGCACGTACACACATACCACAGGAGATACAGTCATCTACTGAGATCTCAATGTGTCCGCGGCTTCTCTCGGGATACACCGCCGGTTTTGCCGGATAACTGGTGGTCACCGGTTTCTTGAACATATTTTTTAACGCCGTAGGCGCAAATTGCATGATTGCCATATTTACCTCCGAATCTCCACCAATGAATTATCGCTCGGTACAACTGATACAAGGATCGATGGTCAGTACCAGAAGTCCTACATCCGCCAGCTCAGTATTCTTTAACATCTCACAAAGACCGGGAATGTTGGCGAAGGTCGGTGTGCGGACTCTCATACGCTGTAAGTTAGGGGTTCCGTTGGCTTTTACATAGTAGAATGCTTCACCACGGGGCTGCTCCACACGCATGAAATATTCTCCGTTGGGGTTACCCTTAATGGCAACTGCCAGATCACCTTCAGCAGGGATCTTAGCGATAGCCTGACGGATCAGATCGATGGACTGGAACAGTTCCTGCATACGCACATAGCATCTTGCGTAGCAATCGCCGTCTTCACTGGTCACCGGCTCAAAATCCAGATAAGGATATGCTGCATAACCTAAGGTTCTCATATCTACAGCAACTCCGCTGGCTCTTGCGAAAGGACCTACACCGCCAAGACGGTTGATCTGCTCCTTAGTCAGGATACCAACGCCCTTCAAACGGGACTGTACGGAGTAGTCATTGAAGAAGGTCTTCTTCATAACGACCAGTTCTTCTTCCACTTCCGAAAGCGTGCTTAAAATGATCTTCATCTGATCGGCAGTGATGTCCTTCATAACACCGCCCACCTTATTAACGGAGAAGATCAGACGTCCGCCGGAGGTCATTTCCTGAAGATCCAACACCTTCTCGCGAACTCTCCAGCACTGATAAAACAGGTTCTCAAATCCGAATCCGTCTGCCAGAAGACCTAACCATAATAAATGGCTGTGCATTCTTCCGATCTCTGCCCAGATGGTACGAAGGAACTTCGCACGATCGGGAACTTCTACGCCGAAGATATGCTCTACGGCTTCACAATAACCCATGCCGTGCTGGAAACTGCAGATACCGCAGGTTCTCTCTACAACATAAGTCATCTGATTAAAATCACGTTTGTCTACCAGTCCTTCCAGACCTCTGTGGATAAAACCGATGGAAGGAATCGCCTCGACTACTCGCTCATCTTCTACCACCAGATCGATGTGGATCGGCTCAGGAAGTACAGGATGCTGAGGACCAAAAGGAATCACACTTCTCTTACCCATATCAGTTCTCCTCCTTCTTCTGAGGACCCATCGGTGTTTCCTGACGGATACGATACAGCTTGTTATCGTAGTCTAAGTTGATCATCTTGATCTTAACACCAAACAGTTCCTTCATTTCATTCTCATAAAAAACTGCAGCAGGAACGATCTCGGTGATACTGGGGATCTCCTCTTCGGGATCCAGAACCACGCGGAGATTATGAAGCTGGAAGGTTTCATAATCAGAGAACGAATAGCTCAGTTCATATTTACCGTCTACAAATGCTGCACATGCCTGGGAGAAGCGATAACCGGACTTGGTCAGTTCCAGAGCTCTCTTTAAGAGGTCATCGGTTTCGATCACTTCCAGGATGTTTTCCGGATTTCTAATTTCAGCCATTTACCTGCTCTCCTTTCCTGGCAGCCTTTTTCTTTTCCTTCACCATTGCCTTGTATTCATTGGAACGCTGCTGGAAAATACCTACTGCTTTGATGATACCGTCCATGATGGCCTGGGGTCTTGCTGCACAGCCGGGCACATATACATCCACGGGAATGGTGGTATCTGCGCCACCAAGGATATTGTAGCAATCCTTGAACACACCGCCGGTGCAGGCGCATACGCCTACTGCAACCACAACCTTGGGTCTGGGCATCTGATCATATAACTGTTTTACTGTTTCCTGGTTCTGGGAGTTGATACCGCCGGTTACCAGGAGAATATCTGCCTGCATGGGATCACCTGTGTTCATGACACCTAATCGCTCAGCGTCATAAACAGGAGTCAGACAGGCAAGTACTTCAATATCACATCCGTTACAGCTGGATCCATCGTAATGGAGCAGCCAGGGAGATCTCGTAATGTTTGCCATAGTTTCTTTTCCTCTTCCCTTTACTTCATAATCATGAGAACAACCAGATTGACGCCGGCAGTAAAGAAGGTCAGCATCCAGGTGATCTTCAGCATATCCTGCCATTTCATACGGGCACTGGAGTTATCGATGAGGATCTCCAGGAAATATACCGCCAGGATGACAACCACTGCAAGAAGGATACTGAGCGGGTTTGTGTTGATCAGGAACAGACCCACAACACCTAACAGGAATACGTTCTCATACCACTCGGTTACCTGGAACAGTGCCAGGTTCTTGGAACCCATTTCGGTGGTAAGACCCTTGACCAGCTCCTGATGCATATGATGAGAAGTACTGGTATCGAAGGGAGACTTACGCATCTTAATGGTAAGGATAAATACAAATGCAACAAAGATACCGGGCAGATATACGATGTAGCTTACAGGCGTAGCAGCGATATCTGCTACGTTAAAGCTGCCGGCTGCCAGGTAGAAACCTACGCAGGTAAGCAGAACAGCAGGCTCGTAAGCCATCATCTGGATCAGCTCTCTCTGTGCTCCGATGGAGGAGTAGGGAGAACTGGTAACCACTGCTGCGAAATACAGGAACGTCGCTGCGGTGGAAAGGATGAAGAAGCACATTAACATATCGCTTCCGGCCCAGAACATAACACCGGTCAATACCATCAGGATAAAGTAGGACAGGATCAGGAATGTCTGAGCAGTCGCTACGTTAATGGTCTCTTTGTTGAACAGTTTGACTACATCATAAAAAGGCTGTAATAACGGAGGTCCGACTCTTCGCTGCATCTTAGCGGAGATCTTACGGTCGATCCCTTCCAGCAGGCCACCGATGAAAGGTGCCAGCAGAATATAGCAGATCACTAAAATCCATTTACTCACAGACTCACACCTCCTAAGATCATACTTAACATAATTACCAGAAATGCAAGTGCAAAGATCTGGCTGGGAATCATCAGCTTACGCTGACCGATCACCTTGTGGAAATAGAAGTTGGATAACCAGAGGGTCTTTTCATCACCGAAGGAATCCACGAACTTACGGTTATCACCGGTATTGATACCGTTCATGTAGGACAGCACGAAGGTCTTACGCATGTTCTTACTGTATACATAGGAAAGAACGGGTACTGCAAATACGATAACGATAACGGCAACCAGTGTATAAAGAACACCCTGCGGAAGTACGTTCTGTGCTTCACCGAACATGCTGGTGATCAGAGGATTGACATAAACCTCGGACAGCAGCGGGAACAGCATACACAGCAGTACCATGAGGACTGCGTGTACCGTCAGGGAGAAGGTCTCATTGGGCTTGGTCACATCCCGGAAGGTCTTCTCTTTTAAGTGGCTGGCACTGATGATCTTACCCATCCACTTGGTCCAGTAGAAACTGGTGGTAGCGGAACCGAAGCAGATAAAGAATACCAGCAGGATATTACGCTCATCCACAGAAGCCTTTAATGCAGACCACTTGGAGATCAGCATACCGAAAGGTGCAAGGAACATTCCGGCGATACCGATGAACATGAAGATCGCAAGTCTGGGAAGGATGAACAGAAGGCCGTGCATATCTTCCACATCTCTGGAGTGCAGACAGTTCTCGGTAGCTCCCACATCCTGGAATAACAGGGACTTGGAGATCGCATGGAACAGCATTAAGAATATTGCAGCCCAGACTGTTTCACGGGTACCTACACCGGCACAGGCTACCATCAGACCTAAGTTGGAGATGGTGGAGAATGCCAGTACCTTCTTGGCATCACTCTGTGCGATGGCCATGAAGGAGGTGATCAGGAAGGTGAAACCTCCGATGAAAGCGATCATGGTTCCGGTATTGGTCTCAGCCATTGCCGGAGATAAACGAAGCAGCACATAGATGCCGGCCTTAACCATCGTAGCAGAGTGAAGCAGTGCAGAAGACGGTGTAGGCGCAACCATGGCGCCGATCAGCCAGGTGGAGAAAGGCATCTGTGCAGCCTTGGTCAGTGCTGCAAACGCGATCAGAGCAACCGGTAAGGTAGCAACCACCTGTCCGGCTACACCCATCTCTACCAGCTTATGAAGAGAAACGGTGCCTGCATGGTATCCGAAATATACGATACCGATAGCCAGTGCAGTACCACCGAATAAGTTCATCCATAATGCGCGGAAGGAATTGTGAATGGCTTCGTCTTCTTTGGTGTAACCGATCAGTAAGAAGGAGATGATACTGGTTAACTCCCAGAAGAAATCGATCCAGAGAAGATTCTCGGATAATACAAATCCAAACATAGCGCCCAGGAACAGGAATAACAGAGCAAAGAAATAATATCTGCGATCCTGCACATCTGTGTGGTGCTTGTGATAGCCGTGCATGTAACCTACGGCATAGATGATGATCATCGTACCGATCACGGCAATGATCAGACACATTAAGACAGATAAGTGATCAATGTAGATATGATCGGCTGCTTCCATCTCGGGACCGTATAATTCAAAATATGCGATCAATAAGGTGGGAACGATGGAAAGTAAGCTGATCCAGTACTTTCTGTACTTAAAGCAAAGAACCGTAACAAATACCATCAGACCAAGTTCCGCAGCCAGGATCAGATGATCCGCCAGCTCCGTATTCAGGTAACAGGTAATGGTATTGCATCCGCCCATGATCCACTGTGCAAGCAGGTATAACGTTGCACCTACGATCACTGCGGAACAGACATACGCAATCGCTGCTCTTGCCTTGCTGTTTCTTGTGAAAAACATAACAAATGAAACGAGGAAGGGGAACAGCACTAAGAATGGAACTACTGCCATAATTTAAACCTCCGTGGCTTTCAATATATATTATTTACTCGCGCCATTTTTACCAAATATTGATTATAGGATATTACCTTTAAAAAGTCCACGCAGAAAAACGCTTTTTCCGATTTTTTTGTGTATTTTTTAACGAACATGCCCCCAGGGGGGATTTTTTGCCTGAAAATACAGTCTTTTCTCTTCTGAAAACGATCCTGTTCTCTCCCATGGGAGGGCTTTGGGATACATGCTATAATGGAGAGAGAAATCCTGTAAGAAATGAGATGAAATATGCATGAAATGAGTTATATGCTCCGCCTGATCCGCCTGGCGGAAGAAGCTGCAAGGCAGCAGGAGCTTTCCTCCATCGATACCATGGTGGTGGAAGTAGGTGGCATGACCGGAGTCCTGCCCTACTACCTGCACAAATATTTTCCTGCGGCAGCTAAGGGAACCCTTTTGGAAAGTGCCAAACTGGAAGTAGTGGAAGTCCCTGTAAGGACCAGATGCGACGATTGCGGTACCGAGTATGAGCCGGATAAGGAAAACAGCTACAGCTGTCCCAATTGCGGCAGTAAGAACGGTTGCGTCATCGCCGGCAGGGAAGTTACCTTAAGCAGATTGATCGCAAAGTAAAGGGAGGATACATGAGCGAGAAAAAAGAATTTGAACCGGTGATCATAGGGATCGCAGGAGGAACCGGATCCGGTAAGTCCACCTTTACCAATCGGATCAAGGATCTCTACGGAGACAGAGTCAGTGTCCTGTATCACGACAGTTATTACAGGGCCCAGGACGAGCTGCCTCTGGAAGAACGTATGAAGGTCAATTATGACCATCCCGACTCTCTGGAAACGGAGCTTTTGTTAGAGCACCTGAAAAAACTAAAGGCCGGAGAAGCCATTGACTCTCCGGTCTATGATTATACCCAGCATAACCGCTCGAAAGAAACCGTCCGCATCGAGCCCCGGGACGTGATCCTGTTGGAGGGTATCTTAGTATTGGCAGATGCCAAGCTGCGTAAGCTGCTGGACATCAAGATCTTTGTGGATACCGATGCCGATGAACGGATCCTCCGCCGGGTACGACGGGATACCCTGGAAAGAGGCCGTTCCATTCAGAGCATCATCGATCAGTATCTGGCAACCGTTAAGCCCATGCACAACAAGTACGTGGAGCCCAGCAAAGCCTACGCTGACCTGGTGGTAAACGGCGGCTTAAACGATGTGGCACTGGATATCGTTGCCACCAAGGTTGCCAAGATCCTGAAACTGAATTAATACTGATTTTTCATTTCCTTAAGCACTTCCAGAAGATACTTCCATACCCGCTCCGAAGAGGAGATACTCAGCTTTTCGTTGGGGGTGTGGATATCTTTCATATTCGGTCCGATGGAAACCGCATCCAGATCCGGTTTCTTATCCAGTAACAGACCGCACTCAAGGCCGGCGTGGATCACAACCACTTCCGGCTCTTTATTATAGATCTTCTTGTAAACCCGGATCATCTCATCCCGAAGAGGGGATTCCTTGCGATATGCCCAGCCGGGATATAAACCTCTTAAACTGCTTTCACAGCCTGCCAGAGATGCAACCGCACGAACCTTCTGGATCAGAGCCTCTTTTTCCGATGCAACGGAGCTTCTGACAGAAAAGCCCAGGCTGATGATCTCATCCTGTGTGCGGACCAGTCCCATATTCAGAGACGTCTGCACCAGCCCTTCCACATCGCTGCTCATGGCCTGAACGCCGTTTGGCATAGCCAGGATCAGCTGCGCAAACTTTAAGGTATCTTCAGGCGAAAGCACCTTCTCTTCCTGATCCATCTTCTGGGTGATCAGGATCTCCACATCGGGATCCCGCACATACAGTTCCTTCTGCAGCTCGGCTTCCAGTTTATAGATAGTGTCCAGTACCTTCTGGGTATTATCCGCAGGTACCAGAAGATGCGCCGTCGCTTCTCTGGGGATCGCATTGTCTGCATTTCCGCCTTCCATTTCCTTAAGGCAAACACCGTAGTCTCCCAGTACATTGATCAGGCGTCCCATGATGCAGTTGGCATTGCCTCTGGCCTTATGGATCTCTTCGCCGGAGTGACCGCCTAACAGACCGGTTACGGTTACGGATAACAGGTTTCCCCTGCGCTCTGCAAAGGGAGCCTTAAAAAGTACGTCCACTCTTCCGCCGCCGGCGCAGCCAACGGTGAACACGCCCTCTTCCTCAGAGTCAATGTTGATCAGTTTCTTTCCGCGGATCACAGAAAGGTCGATATCTCTGGCACCATCCATGCCGCCTTCTTCGTTGACGGTGAGCATCACTTCCAGTGCCGGATGAGGGATATCGTCAGAATCCAAAAGAGCCAGGGCATAAGCAACGGCGATACCGTCATCTCCGCCAAGGGTGGTTCCCTTTGCGGAAATATAATCGCCTTCCACTTCCAGCTGCAGCGGATCGGTCAATAGATTGATCTCCGCATCCGGCTCTTTTGCAAGGACCATATCCATATGTCCCTGAAGGATCACTGCAGGGCACTTCTCATACCCTTCCGTAGCAGGCTTTTTGATGATCACATTTTTCGCCGCATCCTGTACATATTCCAGTCCGCGCTCTCTGGCAAATGCTGCCACATAATCGCTGATGGCACCTACATGATAGGTCCCTCTGGGGATCTGGCTGATCTGTTCAAAATAGTAAAAAACCTTTGCAGGCTGTAACGCATCTAATTTTCCCATTTTTGTTCCATCCCTTCTTTGATGTATTCCCTAAATACATATAATAGCCTATCCCCTTTTATCCGTCAAAAGACCGTGACCGTTTTGCCACGAAAAAAGATCCCATGGTAAAAACCATGGGATCTTGAATATTCATTAGTTCAGTTTGCTCTTTGCAAGCTCTGCAAGAGTGGTGAAACCTTCTGCATCGTTTACAGCTAACTCAGCCAGCATCTTGCGGTTGATATCAACGTTAGCTAACTTTAAGCCGTGCATTAACTTGCTGTAAGATAAACCGTTCAATCTTGCTGCTGCATTGATACGTACGATCCACAGCTGTCTGAACTGGCGCTTTCTCTGCTTTCTTCCGGCGTAAGCAGATGTTAATGCTCTCATAACAGACTGCTTAGCTACTCTGTACTGCTTAGATCTTGCTCCGTAATAACCCTTTGCAAGTTTTAATACTCTATTATGCTTCTTTCTGGCGTTCATGCCGCCCTTAACTCTAGCCATTTTCAATAACTCCTTTCAAACATACGATCAATCTTATCATCTGCAAATTATAAATAAGGTAAGATCTTCTTCAT
>JAEEGL017354025.1_pt1 | contig 32532 bp, 27 predicted proteins | sample 9134231 | NCBI WGS metagenome assembly JAEEGL01 (sample SAMN16246548, study PRJNA631951) | gut metagenome | biome: gut microbiome; feature: rumen; material: fiber-attached | host: Bos | place: Iran: Karaj | collected 2018-10
AAGGCAAGACAATGCCGGAGCATGTCCGGGTGAGCGCAGCAGAGGGGATCAGGCACGTTAAGCTGATCGATGCAACACCGATCGGAATCAATGTCCGTTCCACAGTTGCCACCTATGCGAACGTCCATGACGAGCTGCGCAAGATCTATGCAAGGACCAAAGCCGCAAAGCAGCACGGGTACAAAGCCGGGGACTTTTCCTATAATACCGGTTCGCTGCGTTGTCCGGTCTGCGACGGAACAGGGCAAATCTCACTGGATGTTCAGTTTCTCCCGGACGTGGATATCCCATGCCCGGACTGTCGCGGATCGCGCTACGGAAAAGAAGCCAAGACGCTCCGCTATAGAAACAGATCCGGGGAGGAGCACTCGCTGCCGGAATTGATGGATATGGACGTGAATACCGCGTATGTATTCTGCCGTGAAATGAACGCCGTGAGGCCAAGACTGGAGATCCTGCGGGACCTTGGACTCGGATATCTGACGCTGGGTGAAGAAACGCCGGGTTTGTCCGGAGGCGAGGCCCAGAGATTGAAACTGGCGTCAGAAATGGGAAGACAACAGGATGATTCCGTTTTTATTTTTGACGAGCCGACCATCGGACTCCATCCGAAGGATGTGGAAACACTGTTGAACGTTTTTCAAACGCTGATCGACCACGGCGCTACCGTCATTGTGATCGAGCATGACCTGGACGTGATCCGCGCTGCTGACTACATTGTTGACATGGGACCGGAAGGCGGAGATGACGGCGGCAGAATCGTTGCCTGCGGAACACCGGATGAGATCCGGTCATGCAGCGAAAGCGTAACAGGAAGATTCATCTGAGGGCAGATCAAAATGGAGGATAATCGAAGTATAACCAGAGTACACAGGAGAAAAAACAATGGAACTCTTAAATCATAATGCAAGATATCTTGGGCCGGACGGCTGCAGAGGCGGATGGATCACAGCTGTGTTGGATCACGGCGAACTGCATCTGGAACGCTATCAATCTCTGGAGGAAGCAACTGCTGCCTGGCCAGTATTTGATGCCTTTCTTATCAATATGGTGATCGGACTACGGAGCAATGCCGCTCAACTCAGGCCGGATGATCTGGCAAAGAAAGAGCTGGGACCTCGCACTTCCACAGTTTTTCCCGTTCCCTGTCGTCAGGCAGTATGCAGAGTTGCTTGGAGAATCGATGCCAGAAGAGAAAGAGAAACAAAGACTCAGAATGCAAATATGATATTTGCCGGTTAAACCGGAAGCTATGGCAAAATTGAGCCCGCTGATCTGATCAGCGGGCTCAATGAATATCTGCGTATGGATTAAGCGTGAACGGAGATCGTTTTAATCCGTCAAAGCACGCTTCTGGGAAACGCTGACCTTTACGTCATAGCAGGCAAAGGCATCGTCCACAAGTTTTTTCTCCGGCTTCGGGGTAAAGGCACTGATGAGAGGAACCAGGATCAAACCGGCCAGCATGGCAAAAGCGCCGCAATTGATGGGAGACTGGAGGAGAGCAGGGAAGGACGGCCGGAAGAGCATATTCAGGATCATCAGCACGGAACCAAAGATGAAGCAGACCCAGCAGGAGGCCTTTGTGGTCCGCCGCCAGTACAGACTGTAGAGGAACGGCGCCAGGAACGCACCGGCCAAGGCACCCCAGGAGACACCCATGAGCTGCGCGATGAAGGTTGCGCTGTTGGAGCTGGTCGCGCTTTGGGAACTGCGATATTGGAAGACGGCGATCAAAGCGGAGATCACGATAAACACGACGACAAAGATCCGGATGATGCGCACCTGCTTCTTTTCATCCATCTGCTTGACAATGTTGCCCTTCAGAAGATCCAGGGTAATGGTGGAGCTGGAGGCCAAAACCAGGGAGGACAGAGTAGACATGGAGGCTGAAAGCACCAGGATCACCACGATAGCAATAAGCAGATCCGGTAATCCGGAGAGCATCGCAGGGATGATAGCGTCATAGCCACCTACAGGAATGCCACTGGCAGAGAGCTCGATACTGTCCGAAAACAGTCGGCCGAAGCCGCCCAGGAAGTAGCATCCGCCTGCAACGATCACCGCGAAAAGGGTGGAAATAATGGCACCCTTGCGAACGGAGGCTTCACTCTTGATGGCATAGAACTTCTGCACCATCTGGGGAAGGCCCCAGGTGCCCAGAGATGTCAGAATGACTACGCCCAGGAGTCCGAGAGGATCGGGACCGAAGAAAGAATTGAAGATGCCGGGCGTAGAAGAAACAGAAGGATCCGAAACTTCGGCAAGACCATTCAGTGCCTCCATGAAGCCTCCCTTGGAGGCCAGAACGGCAGCGATCACTGCGATGATGCCCACCAGCATGATCAGGCCCTGGATAAAATCATTGATGGCGGTGGCCATATAGCCGCCGGCGATCACATAGATGCCGGTGAGGATGGCCATGACCACAATGCACACGGTATAGTCCAGACCGAAGGCCATTTCAAAGAGCCGGGAAAGACCGTTATAAAGTGAAGCCGTATAAGGGATCAGAAACAGGAAAGTGATAATGGAAGCGCCGATCTTCAATCCCTTGCTGACATAGCGGCGGCCGAAAAACTCGGGCATGGTGGCGGAATCCAGATGCTGCGTCATGATACGGGTTCGGCGGCCCAGGATAAACCAGGCCAGCAGAGAACCGATCAGCGCATTGCCCAGGCCGATCCAGGTAGAGGCAATACCATATTTCCAACCGAATTGACCGGCATAACCCACGAATATCACGGCGGAAAAATAGGAGGTACCGTAAGCAAAAGCGGTGAGCCATGGACCCACAGCACGGCCGCCCAAAACGAAACCGCTTACATCCGTAGCATGACGGCGGCAGTACAGGCCAACGCATACCATCACGCCGAAGAATACGATCAACAGTAATATCTTGAGAAACATAGAGGGACCATCCTTTCCTTTACTTACGCTTCAAGAGTATAGCATTTTAAATGGATGATGTAAAGAGGAAAAAGAAAAAAACCGGCCTCAATTTTGAAACCGGTTTTCCGAATAGTGTTCAGGATCATTCAACGACCTTGATCTCGTTTTGCTGGGCAACCAGGAATTCGCTGTTGTACGTGCGGCGCAGCAGAGGTTTTTCGATTTTTCCGGTCGGATTCCGGGGAACATGCGCAAAAATGATCTTGCGAGGCCGTTTATACCGGGGCAGTTGTGTACAGAACTCGTTTACTTCCGCTTCGGTGAGGGATGCATCCGGCTTGACCTCAATGATGGCCGCTGCGATCTCACCGAGCCGTTTATCGGCAAGCCCGATAACGGCAACATCCTTGATGGCCGGATGAGCTCTGAGAAAATCTTCGATCTGAACGGGGTAGATGTTCTCGCCTCCGCTGATGATCACGTCCTTTTTCCGGTCCACCAGATAGATGAAACCGTCTTCATCACGTTCAGCCATATCTCCCGTATAGAGCCATCCATCCTCCAGCACTTCCGCAGTGGATTTGGGATCGTTGTAATAGCACTTCATGACCCCTGCACCTTTGACGGCCAGTTCGCCGACCCCATGCTGGATCTCCTTGCGGTTTTCATCCACGATCTTGACCTCCCAGCCATAGCCGGGAATGCCGATCGCGCCGACCTTGTTGATATTCTCCACACCAAGATGGACGCAGCCGGGTCCGATGGATTCGCTCAGACCATAGTTCGTATCATACTGGTGATTGGGGAAATAGCTCTTCCAACGCTTGATCAGCGTAGGAGGAACGGGCTGAGCACCGATATGCATCAGTCTCCACTGATCCAGCGTGTAATCGGAAAGGTTCACCCGACCGCTCTCAATGGCGTCCAGAATATCCTGCGCCCAGGGGACCAGAAGCCAGACGATGGTGCAGCGTTCCTCGCTGACGGTGCGCAGGATCCATTCCGGACTGACGCCGCGAAGAATTACAGCACGACTGCCGGAGTAAAGGGAGCCGAACCAGTGCATTTTTGCGCCGGTGTGATACAGGGGAGGGATACAGAGAAAAACATCGTCCCGTGTCTGGCCATGGTGAGCCTGTTCCACCTTTGCGGCATGAGTCAGGCTGGCGTGAGCATGAAGAATGGCCTTCGGGAAACCGGTGGTGCCGGAGGAGAAATAGATGGCGCCGTCATCCTCGTCGGTCAGATAAATACTGGGGGCGATGGAAGAGCAGTAGACGATCAGCTTCTCATAGCTGTCAGCAAAGGAGGGGCAGTCGTCTCCCACATAAAAGATATTGCGTACACGGGGGACCCGATCCAGAACGGTTTCGACCCGTCCGGTAAATTCCGGTCCGAAAACGAGAGCGTCAACGTCGGCCAGCTTCAGGCAATGCAGGATCTCATCCGCATCATACCGGTAATTCAGCGGGACCGCCAAGGCGCCGGTTTTCAGAATACCGAAATAGATCGGCAGCCATTCCAGGCAGTTCATCAGCAGAATGGCGACCTTATCGCCTTTTTTTATGCCGCGGGTCAGCAGCAGGTTGGCGAAACGATTGGCTTTGATGTCAAATTCACCCCAGGTCATCTGCTTGCGGAAAGCACCGCCCCGATCGGATTCGATCAGAGAATACTCGCGCCAGGTGACATGCGGAACCGCCTTGACGTCAGGGTTGATCTCCACCAGGGCGACTTCGTTTTTGAAGTATGTGGCGTTACGGGCCAGCAGCTCGGTAATGGGCATGTTCTCAGCTCCTTCATGTTTGCTCGCATATTGTGACACGATTGTATGGGTTTGTCAATGCTCCAGAGGCGAGAAAATTTATTTATTTACATACTTGAATTTTCAGACAAAATCAGTACAATAATACACTAGCATCATTGAATCAATACCCAGGAAAAAGGTGGTCATTATGAAGCAACTGCTGTTGGGAAATGCTGCGGCAGCCCGGGGCCTTTATGAAGCGGGTTGTTGTGTCGTTTCCAGTTATCCAGGCACCCCCAGCACGGAGATTACCGAGGAAGCGGCAAAGTTTGACGCGATCTACGCAGAATGGGCGCCGAATGAAAAGGTCGCTATGGAAACGGCGTTCGGCGCCTCTCTTGCCGGTAAGCGCAGCTTCTGCGGGATGAAGCATGTCGGCTTGAATGTGGCTGCGGATCCGCTGTTTACCGTGAGCTATACGGGAGTGAACGCCGGAATGGTCATTGCCGTGGCGGATGACCCGGGGATGCATTCTTCCCAGAATGAGCAGGATTCCCGTCATTACGCAGCTTCCGCAAAGATCCCCATGCTTGAACCCTCGGATTCTGAGGAAAGCTATGCGTTTGCCAAGCTGGCCTTTGAACTGTCTGAACGTTTCGACACACCGGTACTGCTGAAGATGTGTACCCGCGTAGCGCATTCCCAAAGCATAGTGGATACAGGAGAGCGGATCGAGCAGCCGGTGAAGCCGTATGAAAAGAATATTGCGAAGTATGTGATGATGCCCGGTAACGCCATAAGACGGCATCCTGCCGTGGAAGCCCGTACCCGCGCACTGATCGAATATGCGGAGTCTGCTTCCGTGAACCGGGTAGAGCCCGGTAAAGACCACAGCATGGGCATTATCACCTCATCCACCTCCTACCAGTATGTGAAGGAGGTCTGCGGTGATACTTACCCCGTGCTGAAGCTGGGCATGATCTGGCCCATGCCGGAAAAACTGATCCGCGATTTCGCGGCGAATGTGGAACGCCTGGTGGTCGTGGAGGAATTGGACAGCTTTATCGAAAGCCATTGCCGGGATCTTGGCCTGAATGTTACAGGAAAGGATCTCTTCCCGCTGGAAGGCGAGTTTTCTCAGAACTTGGTGGCAGAGAAGCTCGGTATGCCCGTACATCGGGGGCCTGAGCTGGAGGAAAGCATTCCCGCACGTCCGCCGGTCATGTGCGCAGGCTGTCCGCACCGGGGCATGTTCTATACCCTTTCCAAAAACAAGGTGACGGTACTTGGAGATATCGGCTGCTATACGCTCGGCGCAGTAGCGCCTCTCAGCGCTATTGAAATGACCCTGTGCATGGGCGCTTCTGTTTCCTCCATCCATGGGTTCAACAAGGCCCTGGGAGAGGAGAGTGAAGGACATACGGTGGCCGTGATCGGGGACAGTACCTTCATGCATTCCGGCATGACCGGTCTTGCCAATATTGCCTATAACCAGTCCAATTCCACGGTCATCATTCTGGATAATTCGATCACCGGTATGACCGGACATCAGCAGAATCCTACGACGGGTTATAACATCAAGGGAGATCCTGCGGGGAAGATCGATCTGGAAGCCCTTTGCAGGGCTATGGGCTTTGATCGCGTCCGCGTTGTAGATCCCTATGACCTGGATGCCTGCGACAAGGCGGTAAAGGAAGAACTTGCCGCTGCAGAACCTTCGGTCATCATCAGCCGCCGTCCCTGCGCGCTGTTGAAGTATGTGAAGCACAAAGCCCCTCTGCGGGTGGATCCTGCCAAGTGCCGCAGCTGCAAAAGCTGTATGCGCATCGGCTGTCCGGCTATCAGCATGAAGGACGGTACGGCAAAGATCGACAACACGCTCTGCGTGGGCTGCGGGGTATGCAGTCAGCTTTGCCGCTTCGGCGCCTTTGAGGAGGGGAAGTGAGATGGTGAAGAATATCATGATCGTCGGCGTGGGCGGCCAGGGGACATTGCTGGCCAGCAAGCTGCTGGGCCATCTGCTCCTGGGCCAGGGATATGATGTTAAGGTATCCGAGGTCCACGGCATGAGCCAGCGCGGCGGCAGTGTGGTGACCTATGTGCGCTATGGGGACAGGGTCTATTCCCCGGTGATCGACGAGGGGGAAGCTGATCTGATCGTCTCCTTCGAGCAGCTTGAGGCAGCGCGCTGGCTGGGATATCTGAAGCCCGGCGGCGTGATCGTGACCAATACGCAGAAGACGGATCCCATGCCGGTCATCACCGGCGCGACATCCTACCCGGAAGGGCTGATCGAGAAGATGCGGGAAAAAGGCGCACAGGTGGATGCGGTAGATGCGCTGCCCCTGGCGGAACAAGCCGGGACATCCAAGGCGGTCAACCTGGTGCTCATGGGGCGTCTGAGTCGCTATTTCGAGTTTGATGATGCTGTTTGGCAGGAGGCCATTGAGGCCTGTGTTCCCACGAAGTTCCTGGAAATGAACCGAAAAGCCTTCGCTTTGGGCAAACAGAGCTGATATAGTCGGATATAGGCAAGAGATAGAGGATAACAGGAAGGGAGATTGAAATTGAGCGAGAACAAGAAGTATTACCAACCGGAATGGGAGACCATGCCGCTGGACCGCATCCGCGCCCATCAGAGCGAGCTTCTGGTGCGCCAGGTGCAGCATGTCTGGGACCGCGTGCCCTATTACCGGAAGCTGATGCAGGACAAAGGCTTGGAACCCGGGGATATTACCGGCATCCAGGATATTTGGAAGCTGCCATTCCTCTCCAAATATGACCTGCGGGAGGCGTACCCCTACGGGCTGTTGGCTGAGCCCCTGGAGAACTGCGTTCGGATCCATTCCACATCAGGAACGACGGGACGCCGCGTGGTGGCCTTTTACACCCAGGCGGATATCGACCTGTGGGATGAATGCTGTGCCCGAGCTATCGTAGCTGCGGGCGGCGGGCCCAGTGATGTTTGTCATGTGGCCTATGGCTTTGGATTGTTCACCGGCGGAGCCGGTCTGAACGGAGGCAGCCACAAGGTCGGCTGCCTGACGGTGCCCATGTCCTCAGGCAACACGGAGCGGCAGATCATGTTCATCAAGGATCTTTCCGCGACGATCCTGTGCTGCACCCCCAGCTATGCTGCTTATCTGGCGGAAAGTATGAAGGAACTGGGGATGGGACCGGATGATATCTCCCTCAAAGCCGGCATTTTCGGAGCCGAAGCCTGGACAGAGGAGATGCGCCACGATATTGAAAAGACCTTGGGCATTAAAGCCTATGATATCTATGGGCTGACGGAGCTTTCCGGACCTGGCGTCTCTTTTGAGTGCGAGGAGCAAGCAGGCATGCACATCAATGAGGATCATTTTTACGCGGAGATCATTGATCCCGATACCGGAGAAGTTCTGCCCGAAGGAAGCAAGGGCGAGCTTGTTTTCACCAGTCTGGATAAGCAGGCGTTCCCGCTCCTGCGCTACCGCACGAGGGATATCAGCATCTTGTCCCGCAAACCGTGCTCCTGCGGCCGCACCTTCGTGAGGATGTCCAAGCCCATGGGCCGCAGCGACGATATGCTGATCATCAAGGGCGTCAATGTCTTCCCGTCCCAGATCGAGACCGTGCTGCTGAACAAGGGCTACCAGGCGAATTATCTCATCACCGTGGACCGGGTAAACAATTCCGATACCCTGGATATCGATGTGGAGATGACGCCGGAAATGTTCTCCGACAATCTATCCGTCGTTTCCGCGCGGGAGAAGGATCTGATCAGCGCACTGAAGGGTATGCTGGGCATCTATGCAAAGGTACATCTGGTCTCTCCGAAGACCATTACCCGGTCCGAGGGAAAGGCTGTGCGCGTGATCGATAAGCGCAAGCTTGTCTGACGGAAGGAGGAAAAACCATGACCGTGAATCAGATTTCTGTCTTTGTGGAGAACAAATCCGGTGCGCTGGCGCAGATCTCCGGGGAACTGGCCGCCGCCGGGGTGAATATGCGCGCGCTTTCCATTGCGGAAACGCCGGATTTCGGTGTGCTGCGCTTCATCGCGGATCAGGAGGAAAAGGCGGCGGCTGTCCTGCGAGGGAACGGCCATGTGCTGACCATCACTCCCGTCCTGGCTGTAGCGCTCAAGGACGAACCGGGCAGCTTTGCCCGGATCACAGGCGTTCTGGCTGGTGCCGGTCTCGATGTGGAATATGTCTATGCTTTCCTCACCCCTCGCCCGGATACAGCCTGTATGATTTTCCGGGTTGCAGACAATGCCGCTGCGGAAAAGGCTCTCTCGGATGCGGGAATCAAGCTGGCGGATTTGAACGAATTACAGTAAATCGCCGGGTGTATTCTGCAGATACTAAGGAGAGAAACAGGAAATCGAACTATCCGGAATATGGAAAAGATGCTGCCGATCGGATTGATCGGCAGCATCAATTTGTATCGCTGCATCTGATGCATTTGGGTCAAGCGGGCCTTTCCGCTGCATGTCGCTCCTTTGCTTTTCGGATAGCCGGCTTGAAGATCACCAGCAGCATAACGATGGCGATGGACCATCCGATGGGATAGGAAATGTACAGATGGAAGAGCGTCTGATGCTTCGGGAAATAGGTGAATGCCCAGATCAGCCGGAAAGCAAAGAGCGCAAAAATGTTGATCACCGCCGGAGCAACGGATACGCCGTACCCGCGGAGACAGGCGTTGAGGGTACCCATAACGGAGTATATAAATGCGAAGGTGGCAACCGCCTTGACCCGGTCCGCACCGAAAGCGACCGCATCGGGAGCATCCGGCAGGAAAAGCGAGACGATCTGAAAGCGCAGAAGAAGGCCGATGGCACCGAATAGCAGGCCTCCCAGCACGGTGATGATCAGACTGTCCTTGAAAACGGTTTTTGTGCGGTCATACAGCTTTGCGCCGACGCACTGACCGGTGAAAACGGTGCAGCCCTGGGTGAGAGATTCGATGGTGGAAAAGATGAGTCCGTCAATATTCAGCGCGGCGGCATTTCCCGATACGGCCAGGGAGCCCAGAGAATTCACGCAGGTCTGCAGGGGAATATCCGAAGCAGCCAGCATGGCGGCCTGAAGCCCGGCCGGGACGCCGATCCGCAGAATGCGTTTGATCTTCTCTTTCCGCAGGCAGAGCTTGCGCAGATCCAGACGCCAGGTTTCTTCTTCCCGGATCAGCGCCCTGAGCGCAAGAAAAGCGGAAAGATACTGGGTGATCACCGTGGCGACCGCTACGCCGATCACATCCCAGTGGAAGATGGCGACGAAAAGGATGTTGAGGATCAGGTTCGTGGCGCCGGAAATGGCCAGGAAGATGAGTGGATGCCGGGAATCTCCCCGAGCGCGCATGAGAGATGCGCCGGTATTGTAGGTCATCTGGGCTGGGATACACAGGAAATACAACCGGAGGTAGGCGGCGGCGTTGTCGATAATATCTGCTGGCGCATTCATCATGTGCAGGACGGTCCCAGCAAGACTCTCGCCCAGGAACAGGACGAATATGCCCACCAGGAAGGCCAGCAGCAGAGAGACGTGCATGGTCTCCCGATAGCTCTCCGCGTCCGCCGCGCCGACATCGTTGGCCGCGCATACGGTCACACCTGCGGCCAGGCCGCCGAAGAAACAGATGATGAGCATGACAAAAGCGAAGGTCGCGCCGACGGCGGCCAGGGCTGCGCTCCCCGCATATCGTCCGACGACCAGACTGTCCGCTGAGCTGAACAGGATCTGCAGCCATCCGGTGAGGACAAGCGGCAAGGTGAAGCGCAGCAGGCTTCCCATAATGTTCCCTTGCAGCATATCGATGTTTTTCTTCAAGGAGGATCCCTTTCTTTCCCGTTTTTTCCTGATTATATTACAAATTGCCTCTGTTTCATAGAGGATACTTTCGCATTTTGTGATATTGCGCGAAACGATCCCTCGTGAACGCAACGGCTACACCCGGGACGGTGTCCTATATATCAACGCCGGGTCGAACATGCAGACCACAGCCTGGGTGGTGGGGCATGAGCAAGCAGGAAATCCTCGACCTGGCTGCCGTGGAAACGACAGAGACCGTCACATGCATCATCAAAGAAGCGTTATCCCCAGGAAAGGACTTGCGCTTTGTGTCCCGCAGTGATAGAATGATCAAGGAAAAAGGGAGTAGCTCGCGGCTTTCTGCCGGGGCAGCGGCGTCAGGACGGCGTTTCGGCGCCCGCTGCTGCCATGAGCAGCACGGTTTTCTTCTGGAGGATCGGCTGGATTATGGGTGAGACTTTTGCCAGGAATGGTGGAAGTCTCGCCTTTTTTCAAGCTGTGATAAGGAAAGGAGCGCGCGTATGCAGCAATATCTGGAAAGCACAGAAACGGTTCTGAAGGAGCTGGATACTTCTCCGGATGGCTTGACTGTCGAAGAAGCAGCAAGACGTCTGGAGACAAACGGCCGGAACAAACTGGAACAGCCTCCGCGGGACAGCTTTTTGAAACGGTTCCTGAAAGCCCTGGCGGATCCGATGATCATTATGCTGCTTTGCGCGGCAGCGGTGTCCGCTGCCACCACCATATATCAGAACATTGCGCTGCATCAGCAGGAATCCTATGCAGACCTGTTCATCATCCTGTTCGTGGTGATCGTCAATACTGTACTGAGTCTGGTACAGGAGAGCAAGGCCGAGCAGGCCATCGATTCGCTGATGGAGATGACTGCCGCCACCTCACGCGTTATGCGCAGCGGGGAAACGCTTGTCGTAAAAAGCGAAGAGCTGGTTGTGGGAGATGTTGTCGTCCTTGAGGCAGGAGACTCTGTTCCTGCGGACTGCAGGGTGCTGGAAAGCTACAGCATGAAGGCGGAGGAAGCCGCGCTCACCGGAGAGAGCGTTGCGGTGAATAAGCTCGCCGATGTCCTGATGCTGAAGGAAGGCCAGAAGGATGTGCCGCTTGGAGATCGCAAGAACATGCTGTACAGCGGAAGCACCGTGGCCTATGGCAGGGGCAGTGCGGTGGTCACTGCGGTGGGGATGGACACAGAGATGGGCAAGATCGCAGACGCCCTCAATCTCTCTGTTGAGGAGAAGACCCCGCTGCAGAAGCGGCTCAGCGAATTGAGCCTCACTCTGACAAAGCTGGTGCTGGGGATCTGTGTCTTCGTATTCCTGTTCGGCGTCCTTCGGGATACGGTGTTGGCTCCCAGCGGAGCACCGGTTTTCGAAACAGTGCTGAATACGTTCATCATCGCCATAGCGCTGGCGGTGGCGGCGATTCCGGAGGGTCTTCCTGCGGTAACAACGATCATCCTCTCCATTGGGGTCACCGCAATGGCAAAGCGTCAGGCGCTGATCCGCAGATTGACTGCAGTGGAGACCTTGGGATGTACGCAGGTGATCTGTTCGGATAAGACCGGTACGCTGACGCAGAATAAGATGACCGTTGTGGACAGCTTTACGGAGGATCCCGTCCTTCTGGCCAAAGCCATGGCGCTGTGCAGCGACGCAAAGCGCTGCTTAGGTATGCATGAAGCCGCCGGTGAGCCGACGGAGTGCGCCTTGGTGAACCACGCACACGATCTGCGGCTGTATAAGGATGAATTGGATGAACGGTATCCCCGGATCGGAGAAGCGCCTTTCGATTCCCTGCGAAAGATGATGAGCACGGTCCATGAAGAGGGAGACAAGGTCTTCCAATACACAAAGGGTGCCTGTGAAATGATCCTTGAGCGGTGTACCGGATTTCTGCGGGATGGTTCTGTCCAGCCCATGACAGAGGAATACCGTCGGACGGTACTGAATCGAAACAAAGAATTCGCGGACCGTGCCCTGCGTGTGCTTGCTGCGGCCTATCGGGTGTGGGATGCCAAGCCGGATTCAGAGGACGCGGAATACCTGGAACATGATATGGTCTTTATCGGCATGCTGGGGATGATCGATCCCTGCAGACCTGAGGTCTACTCAGCCGTACAGGAATGCAGGCAGGCGGGGATCCGTCCGGTCATGATCACCGGAGATCACAAGGACACCGCCGTTGCCATTGCCAAGGATCTGGGGATCCTGACGGAAGGCACGGAGGCCATAGAGGGTGCTGCGCTGGAGGATCTGACCGATGAAGAACTGCGGGAAGCCGTTCCCCGGTACAGCGTATACGCCAGGGTGCAGCCAGAGCATAAGTCCCGCATCGTCCGGGCCTGGAAGAGCCGCGGAAAGATCGTAGCCATGACCGGTGATGGGGTGAACGACGCTCCGTCTATCAAGGCTGCGGATATCGGCGTAGGCATGGGCATCACCGGAACAGCTGTCACCAAGGGCGTCAGCGATATGGTACTGGCAGATGACAATTTTGCCACTATCGTGAACGCGGTAGAGGAAGGCAGGAAGATCTATGATAACGTTCGGAAAGTGGTACAGTTCCAGCTTACCACAAACCTGGCGGAGATCATCGCCATCTTTGTTTCCTCCATGCTCGGCTTCCGGCTGTTGAGCGCTGCGCACATCCTGTGGATCAATCTGGTCACCGATTCTGCGCCCGGACTTGCACTGGGCATGGAACCGGCGGAAGACGGACTCATGCGGAGAAAACCAAGACCCTCCGACGAAAGCCTGTTTTCCGGCGGCAGCGGGGCCTTTGTGCTGATCCAGGGCATCTTTATGGGCCTTTTGATCATCCTGTCCTATTTGATCGGCGAGCACATCGAAACCGGCAATTGGGCCCTGAGAGACAGTGCGGACGGGATGACTATGGCTTTCCTCACCTGCAATCTGGTGGAGATGTTTCGGGCTTTTTCCTCCCGCAGTCTCACCGGCTCCATGTTCCGGATGAAAAAGCAGAATTACTGGTTGTGGGGCGCCATGGTCTGGACGTTGCTCCTTACCTGCGGAGTGATCTTTATTCCTGCATTCCGTATGCTGTTTGGCTTTACGTCAATCAGTCTGCGGGAGCTGCTCATTGCCCTGGGATTGTCCATCACGGTCCTGCCGTTTTCGGAACTGATCAAGCTGTTTCAGCGAAGGAATAAGGGAAACGAAAAGGAGGCTGCCTGATGTTTACGCTGGAAAACGATAGAGGAATGAAGGTCACGATGGTGGAGACCGGCGCTGCGATCCAGTCTGTTCTGGTGCCGGATCGCGAAGGCAGATTGGGCGATGTGGTTCTGGGTTGCGATACGGAGTCCGGTTATCCTGCGCCTGGCTGCCTCGGCGCTACGGTCGGGCGCTATGCCAATCGGATCGGCGGAGCTGCCTTTCCGCTGAACGGAAAAATCTATACGGTGACGAAAAATGAGGGAGAGAACTGTCTTCACGGCGGAAAAGGATACCATATGCGTCGCTGGAAAGGTGAATATGTCGACGGCGGCGTACTCTTCAGCTTGGACAGCCCCGATGGGGAGGAAGGTTTTCCCGGAAATCTGAAGGTTACCGTGGAAATCCGGCTCTCCTGGGAAAATGCTCTGAGCCTGCGCTATCGGGCAGAATCAGACGCAGATACGGTGCTGAATCTTACGAATCACAGCTACTTCAATCTGGCCGGAGCAGGAACCATCCTGGATCAGGAACTCTTGTTGGCATCGGATGCCTATCTTGAGGTCGACCGTCACTTGATCCCCACCGGAAAGATCGTGGATGTGGAAGGGACGGATTTCGATTTCCGTGTCCGCCGACCCATCCGCAGCGGGAAATACGATCACTGTTTCCTCCTCCGGGACGGCAGTGGAGTGAAGGCGGAAGCCTGGGATCCGGTCAGCGGACGGGGGCTTCGGATGTATACGGATCAGCCTGCGGTGCAACTGTACTGTGGCATGGGGCTGCGCGGGGTGACAGGGAAAGGCGGCGTGGTATATCCTGCCTTTGGCGGCTTCTGCCTGGAGACGCAGCATTATCCCGATTCGCCAAATCATCCGGAATTCCCCGGGACGATCCTCAGAGCGGGGGAGATCTGGGAATCCGAAACGACATATGTTTTCTTTGCGGAGTAAAGAAATAAGTTTGCACCCGGCCGGAACCCGGCCGGGTGCATCTGCCGATTTGGGTCTTCACCGAAGCCATTCGAGACTACGGTCAACGGCGGTTCGGGCTTCGTCGGTCAGCGGAACACCGGCGTTGCGATGGTCAAAACTGACGGTAAATGCAGTTACATCCCGGCGAAGCGCGGAAACATGGGTTTGCAGCAGCTGGGAAAGCGTTTCATAAAGGGATTGATAGTTTTCTGGCTTCAGCGTAGCCTTTGCGGCCCGAAGGAGCATGGCACTGTGACTCAGACAGAGAAAAGGCTGGGCCTTGACCTTTTCCCGGAAAGCCTTATCGGTTTCCCAGAGCCATGCGGTATTTGCCGCATAGCGCTTTTCCGTTACGCTGATCCGGTCGCAGACAAAGCAACCGGATGCGAACCGAGTCAGCTCCTCCGCAGCGTCCGATCCATCGCTTTTTTTGGAAAACAGGCCTCGCTTCGTACCTGCTGAAGGAAGCTCTGTCGTATTGAGAAGCTCGTCCAGATGGCTCTCCAGGATCAGAGCAAGGGCAAGCTTATTCTTCCGCTGCCGCAGGGACTGCAGATGGTTTCGGCAAAAGCCGACATGATTCATGCTGATCCGCACATCCGGTTCCATCATGGCGGCGCCAAGGGTATAATCCAGAGTCTGTTCCTCCAGCTTGTCCCGCATGCGGCAGAGCGGGCAGCCTTCTTTTTGGTCGAACGCTGCATTGATCGGGATCGTATATACTGTTTCTGCCATGGTCTGCCTCCTGTAGGCGATTGCATTTTCGTACAGATATTATAGCCGAGCCTGAAATGAAATACAAGCTGTGGTGATTTCCGGGAAATAACCCGCCGTAGTGTTTGACATCCGGGAGTATCGGTGTTACATTATACTTTAATATCGTGATGGAGGATAGATCAATGGATTTTTACAGCAGAGTGGTGGGTGAAGGGATCACCTTTGACGATGTGCTTCTGGTTCCTGCAGAAAGCTGCGTACTGCCCGCTGACGTAGACCTTTCAACACGGCTGACGAAGAAGATCGCCCTGCGTATCCCCTTGATCAGCGCCGCCATGGATACGGTTACGGAATCCCGTATGGCCATCGCGCTTGCCCGGGAGGGCGGGATCGGGGTGATCCACAAGAATATGTCCATTGAGCAGCAGGCGGAAGAGGTGGACCGGGTCAAGCGTTCGGAGAATGGCGTGATCACGAATCCTTTTTTCCTGCATCCGGAGGATACGCTGCAGGCGGCAGACGCGCTGATGGCGAAGTACCGTATTTCCGGTGTACCTATTGTTTCTGAAGGCCGTTTGGTGGGGATCATTACTAACCGGGACATGAAATTCGAGACGGATCTGTCCAAGAAGATCGGCGATGTGATGACAAAAGAGAATCTGGTCACCGCCCGGGAGGGCACGACGCTCGCCGAAGCCAAAGATATCCTCCATCGGCATAAGATTGAAAAACTGCCTATTGTGGACGGGCATTTTGCCTTGAAGGGCCTGATCACCATCAAGGATATCGAGAAAGCCAGCACCTACCCCAACACAGCGCGTGATGAGAAAGGGAGACTTCTTGTCGCCGCAGCCATCGGCGTTACCCAGGATTGCCTGGAGCGCACCTCTGCGCTCGTTGAAGCAGGCGTTGACGCAGTAGTGCTGGATTCCGCCCATGGACACAGCCGCAATATCCTGACCAAGCTGGAACAGGTCAAAGCTGCGTTCCCCGAGCTGCAGGTGATCGCCGGCAATGTAGCCACTGCTGAAGGGACGAAGGCCCTGATCGAAGCCGGCGCGGATTGCGTCAAGGTCGGTATCGGCCCCGGTTCCATCTGCACGACCCGTGTTGTTTCCGGGATCGGCGTACCGCAGATCACCGCAGTTGCGGATGCCGCTGCCATGGCAGCCAAATACGATATCCCCATCATTGCGGACGGCGGCATCAAGTATTCCGGAGACATCGTCAAGGCCATTGCCGCAGGGGCCAGCACAGTGATGATCGGATCACTCTTTGCAGGCTGCGAGGAAAGCCCCGGAGAGACGGAAGTTTATCAGGGCCGTCAGTTCAAGGTATACCGTGGAATGGGTTCTCTGGCCGCAATGGCCAAGGGCAGCAAGGATCGGTATTTTCAAGAGGACAACAAGAAGCTCGTTCCCGAGGGCGTCGAGGGACGGGTACCCTACAAGGGCAGCCTGTCCGAGACCGTATTCCAGATGATGGGCGGCCTGCGCTCCGGTATGGGCTATACCGGAAGCCCGGATATCGAAACGCTGCGCACCAAATCCCGCTTCATCAAGATTTCCAGCGCAAGCTTGAAGGAGAGCCATCCTCACGATATCTATATCACGAAGGAAGCACCGAACTACAGCTATAATCCTCAATAATGATTTAAGGCATCCGCGGCCAGAAGGAGGAGATCAATGATGTCGGGATCCATCGAAACTCTTCGCCAATGGATCGAAGAGAGCAGGGATATCGTATTCTTTGGCGGCGCAGGCGTCTCTACGGAATCCGGCATCCCGGATTTTCGCAGTGTGGACGGCCTTTACAATCAGAAATATGACGAACCGCCGGAGACCATCATCAGCCACAGCTATTTCCTTCGCTGGCCGGAGAAGTTTTATCGGTTTTATCGGGATAAAATGCTGTATCCCCAGGCCGAACCGAATGATTGCCACCTGGCCCTTGCCCGACTGGAACAGGAGGGCAAGCTGAAAGCAGTCGTCACACAGAATATCGATGGGCTCCACCAAAAGGCAGGCAGCCGGAATGTGATCGAGCTCCATGGCTCGACCCTGCGAAACTTCTGCATGAACTGCGGTAAGTCATATCCCGTTTCTGCGATCCTGGAGGCGGAGGGGATACCCCGGTGCAGCTGCGGCGGCATCATCAAGCCGGATGTGGTGCTTTATGAGGAGAGCCTGCACGATGGAGATATGGACCGGGCGATCAGCGCGATCCGCAAAGCGGATCTGTTCATTGTGGGCGGAACATCCCTCACGGTGTATCCCGCTGCGGGACTGGTTGAGTATTACCGGGGCAAGCGCCTGGTGCTGATCAACAAATCGCCTACGCCCTATGACCGTTATGCAGATCTGAGTATTTCGGAGAGCATCGGAAAGGTTTTTCGCAAGTGCGTATTGGAATAATGGGCGTGGGTTTCGATGCCCTTGCTCCCGAAGAAGCGCTGGACCGGGCTGCTGAGTTGGCGTGCGGTCCAGGCTGTCAATATGCGGTCACGCCGAATCCGGAGATCGTCTGGCTTGCCCGAAAGAATACCCGATTGAAGCAGGCGCTGAATGGAGCGGATCTGGTCGTTCCGGACGGGATCGGTATCGTTTACGCGGCAAAGATCCTGGGAACACCGCTGCCCTCGCGTGTTCCGGGCATAGAACTGGCATCGGGACTGCTGAAGCGCATGGCAGAGACCAGTGAGCCCGTGTATTTGCTCGGTGCAAAGCCGGGTGTCGCGGAACGTGCGTCTGAACGGCTGAAAGAACAGTATCCCGGTTTGAGCATTGTCGGAACAGGAGACGGCTATTTCCGTGAGGATGCACCGGTCATCGAACGGATCAATGCATGCAGGCCGAGACTCCTGTTTGTCTGTCTGGGGTTTCCCAGGCAGGAGCTTTGGATGGCAGAACACAGGGCCCAGATCGATGCAGGGCTTATGCTCGGTCTTGGGGGATCACTGGATGTGTTTGCCGGCGATGTGAAGCGGGCTCCGGAAGGGTGGCGGCGTTTGAATCTGGAATGGTTCTATCGTCTGCTGCACCAGCCCAGCCGGATCGGACGAATGCTCAAGCTTCCGGTTTTTCTGCTTTCGGTGGTATGGGAGAGACTGAAATATGGGAAAACTGATCGTGTTTGAAGGGGTGGACGGCTCCGGCAAGTCCACCCAGTATAAGCTGCTCTGCGATCGTCTGGAACGGGAAGGGCGCGATTTCCGCAGCCTGGTGTTTCCGCGGTATTCCGAGCCCTCCTCGGCGCTGATCCGTATGTACCTGGCAGGGGAATTCGGAGATAAGCCCGGCGACGTGAACGCCTATGCTGCTTCTGCCTTTTTCGCGGTAGACCGATACGCATCCTATATGCAGGATTGGCGGGAGTTTTATCTTTCCGGCGGTCTGGTGGTCACCGATCGCTATACGACCTCCAACGCCGTACACCAGGCCTCCAAACTGAAACCTGAGGAGAGGGAAGGGTTTCTGCATTGGCTGTTCACGTTCGAATATGAATATATGGGGCTGCCGACCCCGGATCTTGTCCTCTTTGTGGATGTGGATCTGGAAACCGCCCTTTCCCATCTTCGGAAGCGGGAGGCCGAAACCAATACCCGTGCGGATATCCATGAGAGGGACGATGGGTATCTGGCTGACAGTATTGCTGCAGCCCGGACAGCTGCCAAGCTGTATAACTGGCGGCGTCTTGACGGCAGTGCCTCGGTAGAACAGATCGCATTACAGGCGGCCCGGGAGGCGGAGAAGCTGTGGAGATGAATCTGAAAGAAGAAAAACGGGCGTTTCGTAAGGACCTGCGCAGACGTATCGCAGCGCTGAGCGAAAAAGAACTTGAAAAAAGCGATGTCAGAATATATAATAATTTGTCTCGTTTGCCGGAGATCTTATCCGCAAAAACGGTTTATCTCTACTGCAGTACCGGTCATGAGGTCGATACCCGACGTTTGATCGGCTTCCTGCTGGAACGGGGACAGACGGTAGCCCTTCCCGTGAGTTTACCGGAAGGCGAGATGATTTTTGCCGAGTATTTGCCTGGGCAGCTGCAGGAGGGTAGATTCTTTGGGATCCTGGAACCCGGGGATGATGCGCAGCGTCTGGAGCCTGCAGACGGGGATCTGATCATTGTTCCCGCTCTGGCCTATGATCGGAGCGGTTATCGTATGGGACAAGGCGGAGGATACTACGATCGTTTTCTTAGCACCAGAAGGCTGTTTTCCGTGGGGATCGGCAGGGATTGCCTGCTATGCGACCGGGTGATCCGGGAGACGCATGATGCCCCGGTAGACTGCCTCGTGACCGAAAGCAGCGTCCGTTATTTCCGTAAATCGGTTTGACGTGATCGATCGGGAGGCCCCTTTCGGAGCCTCCCGGTAAGAAGTCAGCAGCCGCAGTTGCAATTATTGTTGCAGCTGCAGCCGCAGTTGCTTTCGCAGCCGCCGCAGCCGAAGGTGCCGCCGCAGCCCCACAGCAGGATGATAATGAGAAGGATGATCCAGATCCAGCATCCGCCGTTGGTCGAGCAAAACATATGCTTGTTCCTTTCCCCGCGCCGGAAATCTCGGCACCCCGGTTGCGCGGAAACCGCAGAGCGGGCGTCGGAGGGCTGTCGGGTGGTTTCCCGCAGCTTTCGGCTCATACTATGTATACGGTCAGGAGAATGTGACAACGGACAAGAAGAGTAGCATAACGGAGCGGTTAAAGGCGATCCGGGATAAAGTGGCCGGAGCGATCACAGCTGCAGAGGAAGAAGAATCCTCTGTGGCCGAAGTCGTTTTGCCGGAAGGTTCTGCTGAGGCATCTCCTGTTTCTGAACCGGAAAAAGAAACCCCGTTTCGCCGTGCTTCCGATGAAGCGGTAGCCTCTGCCTTGATGAACTTTACCTGGTCAGATGAACAGTCTGCGGCAGAGGTACAGCCGGAGGATATCAGGGTATTCTTTGATGGCTTTGAGAGCGGCCCGGAAGCTGGACCGGAACCGGTGGAGAAAACGGAAGATCTGCCCGAGCCGGAAACCGGATCGGAAACACCTGACACCACGGCAGCTTGGTCTGCTTTCCAGGAAACGGCCACAGCAGAAAACCCTGTTGATGCGGGAGAAGAAGAGAGCGAGTCGCAGCGGTGGGACAGGATCATTGCGGAGGCGGAAGCCTTGCTTTCGCAGGATGCTTCCAATGGAGCTGCAGTTTCTGCAGATGAAGTAAGTATTCCTGCGGATGAAGGAGGACCGAGTCTGGAACCTGCGGATGAAGCCGTCACGCAGGCCGAACCTGCAGAACAGGGACAGCCGGAATACACTGTTCAAGATAATCCGGATATGTCTCTTCCGGAGATCATCGATATCGAAGAGCAAGTATCTGCGCCGGAAACGGAAAGGCAAGGCGGCTTCAGCTGGACTGAATTGTTGGGGGAGATCGGGGGAGAAACTCCGGTTGAACCGGAAGCGACTGGTGACGGGCAGTCGGAAACGGAGCCCGGGAGGATTTCTGAAGAACTGCAGCCGGAGGAGAGTTCTTCTGAACCGGTGGGATCCGGGTTCGCAGCGCTTCTGTCACATCTGCGGAGCAACTCCCGAGAGCAGAAAAACGAGACGGAAAAGGAAGAAGAGCTTCCGGATATTTCCATGTTCCTCCAGGATCTTGAGGAAAACCTGAATGCATCCGATGGAAATGAACCTGAGCCCGATCCTTCTGATGTTGCCAAGCTTTGGGAGCCACATGCTGACCGCAGGGAAAAAACGGAGTTCCAGGGCGACCCGTTCGTTGATCCGAATCGAGAAGAGACCCACGTTTTTACCGAAGAGGATTTGAAGAATCTTCCCAAAGATGAGGATGCGGGGGAGAAAGCTTCCTCTGTCGCGGATTATCATGAGACAGAAGATGAAGAAGAAACGTATACGCCCAGGGATTTCCGCCCCATTCGAAGACGGCGTTATTACCGGACTGGTCTGGTGGGCGGGATCATGTATTTCCTGTTCGTCCTCTGTGTCAGCGTCGCGCTCGCCTGTTTTGCATGGCTCGCCGCAGACGATATGCTTTCTTTGAACAAAGAGTATATGGAAGCCCAGGTCTATGTCGGTGAAGACATGGACGTCGGTCAGGTTGCAACGGAGCTGAAAACAAAGGGCCTGATCCGTTATCGCAGGCTGTTTGCCCTGTTCGGGAAGCTTTTCCATGCTGAGGAAAAGATCGAGCCAGGAACCTATAACCTTTCCACAAAACTGGACTACCGTGCGCTGATCCAGAATATGCATCACTACACTGGCTGGACAGGGGAAGAATTGGTGACCGTGAAGGTGACAATCCCAGAAGGCAAGACCGTAATGGAAACCTTCCAGATCCTGGCGGAGCATGGTGTCTGTCCTTATGAGACACTGATGGAGTGTGCAGCGAAGGAGACCTTTAATTACGATTTTCTTCAGGATATACCCAAGGGTGACGCATCACGGCTGGAAGGGTACCTTTTCCCGGATACCTATGAGTTCTATGCCGACTCCAGCCCAAAAGCAGCAATATGCCGATTCCTGGACAACTTCGGAGAGCGGATCGGTGATCGGGTGAATGAGCAGGCTTCTGCCCAGGGATACACTCTGCGGGAGATTATCACCGTAGCCTCACTCATCGAAAAGGAAGCAGGCGACGATCTGGAACGTGCGACCATTGCTTCTGTCATTTATAATCGTCTCCAAAGCACCAGTTATCCCTACTTGCAGATTGATGCCACGATCCAGTACGCCATGGGCGAACACAAGGAGCATCTGACCTACGATGATCTGCAGGTGGACAGCCCGTATAATACCTACCTGTATCCCGGATTGCCGCCAGGCCCCATATCCAATCCCGGCCTTGCGTCTATCCGCGCGGCGCTGAGTCCGGAAAGCACGGGATATTACTTCTACGCGCTGAACAAGAACGGCAAGCATGAATTCTTCAGCAGCTACAATGCATTCCAGCGATTTATCAACAGTTCCGATTTTGGAGGCTAACGGTAATGAAAAAATTCGGTCTGAACGAACTGCGGGAAAAGTATCTCAGCTTCTTTGAAACCAAAGGGCATCTTCGGCTGCCCAGCTTCTCTCTCATCCCTCAGCATGACCCTTCCTTGCTTCTGATCAATGCGGGCATGTCTCCCATGAAGACATGGTTTACCGGCGAGCAAGAGCCTCCCCGGCACAGGGTGACCACGTGCCAGAAGTGCATCCGCACACCGGACATTGAGAATATCGGCAAGACTGCACGCCACGGCACGTTCTTTGAAATGCTGGGCAATTTCTCCTTCGGCGATTATTTCAAAAAAGAGGCGATTTCCTGGGCATGGGAATTCCTCACCTCGCCGGAATGGATCGGTCTGGATCCGAACCGCCTGTACCCCTCCGTTTACCAGGATGATGATGAGGCCTGGAATCTGTGGCATGAGATGATCGGGATCCCTGAGGATCGGATCTTCCGGTTCGGCAAGGAGGACAATTTCTGGGAGCATGGCAGCGGTCCGTGCGGTCCCTGTTCCGAGATCTATTATGACCGCGGTGAAGCTTTTGGCTGCGGAAAGCCCACTTGCACCGTCGGTTGTGACTGTGATCGGTACATCGAAGTCTGGAACCTGGTGTTTACCCAGTTCAATAATGACGGGCAGAACAATTACACTCCGCTGAGCCAGAAGAACATCGATACCGGGATGGGGCTTGAACGCCTTGCAGTGGTTTGCCAGGAGGTCAACAGCCTTTTCGATGTGGATACGGTGATGAACATCACGCATAAGGTGTCTGAGATCACCGGTGCGACCTACGGGCAGAGCTATGAGAAGGATGTTTCCTTGCGGATCATCACCGATCATATCCGCTCCTCCACATTTATGATCTGCGATGGCGTACTTCCGTCCAACGAGGGCAGGGGATATGTGCTTCGCCGCCTGCTCCGGCGTGCGGCGAGACATGGACGGCTCCTCGGCGTAACTGAACCGTTCCTTTACCGGGTCTGCGATATGGTTGTCCATGAGAATATGGGCGCTTACCCAGAGCTTCTGGAACGTCAGGCATATATTACCCGGGTCATCCGCACAGAGGAAGAGAGCTTTGCCCGTACCATCGACACCGGCCTCAGGATCTTCAGCGATTATCTGGAGGGATTCAAGAAAGAGGGCCTGACGCAGTTCAGCGGTGAAGCTGCTTTCAAGCTGCACGACACCTATGGCTTCCCCATCGACCTTACTGAGGAAATGGCGGAGGAGCAGGGGCTTGCAGTAGACAGGGAGCGGTTCAACGCCTGCCTGCAGGAGCAGAAGGATCGTGCGAGGGCTGCCCGTGGAGATATGTCCGAAGCCTGGAAGAGCATCGATCTGGGGCTGGACAATACCCCGACCGTTTTTACCGGATATGAGACCATGAAGGATTCTGGCCGTATCCTGGCCATTGTTGAGGACGGAGAGCTCAGTTCTCTCCTTGGGGACGGCAAAGAAGGGATCATTGTCCTGGACCGTACGCCGTTTTATGCGGAGAAGGGAGGACAGGTCGGAGATAAGGGCGTGCTTCGTCTGGCGGACGGCAGCTGCTTTGAGGTGACGGATACCCAGCTCAGCAAGGGGGACAAGGTCCTGCATCATGGTATCTGCCGCAGCGGCGCATTCCGGGTAGAGGATACCGTGTGCGCTGAGCTTGACGAGGATAACCGCAAAGCGATCATGCGTGCACACAGCGCGACCCATCTGCTCCAGTCGGCGCTTCGCAGCGTCCTGGGCGATCATGTTCAGCAGGCAGGCTCTCTGGTGACCCCCGATCTGCTTCGTTTCGACTTCACGCATTATGCGGCCATCACCCCGGAGGAACTGCAAAAGATCGAAAACCAGGTCAATGCGCAGATCTTGAACGACCTCCCGGTCACGGTACGGGAGATGCCCATTGAAGAAGCCCGCAAGGAAGGCGCAATGGCCCTGTTCGGTGAGAAGTACGGCAGTGTGGTCAGAGTTGTATCCATGGGTGATTATTCTAAAGAATTCTGCGGTGGAACGCATCTCAGCAATACCGCGAAGATCGGCTCTTTTCATCTGATCTCCGAGGCGTCCATCGCTTCCGGTGTACGCCGTGTGGAAGCGGTCACCGGCAAGAAAGTTCTGAAGGTCCTGTCCGAAGCGGAACAGCGCGGTCATGAGGCTGCTGAGGAATTGAAGACGACCCCTGCCGAGCTCAGCAGCAAGGCAAGATCCATTATGAACGAGTTGAAGGAATCCGCTCGTCTGGTGGAAAAGCTCCAGAGCAAACTGATCAGCGGCGAAGTAGATCGTTTCCTGCGCGAGGCAAAGGAGATCGGCAGCCGGAAACTGGTGCTGCAGGATGTAGGCGCGGTCGGTACCGATTGGCTCCGAAGCGCCGGAGATCAACTGCGCGATCGGGACGAAAATGTCGTTGCGGTCCTCTGTGCGGAGAATGCGGATAAGATCACCTTCCTTGCTGTTTGCGGCAAAAAGTCTGTTGCAGACGGAGTCAAGGCCGGAGATCTGGTAAAGCTGGTCACCGGCATCACCGGAGGCAGCGGCGGCGGAAAGCCGGACAGCGCCATGGGCGGCGGAAAAGATGCCTCCAAGCTGCAGGAAGCCATGACAGCTGTCGAGAAGCTTCTGCGGGATAAAAGCTAAAGGAAAGGGGAAACCGCATGTCTGATTGCCTGTTTTGTAAGATCGCAGCAGGGGAGATCCCCTCTGACTGCCTTTATCAGGATGACCAGATCTTTGTGTTTCGGGATATCGATCCCCAGGCCCCTGTGCATTTCCTGGTGATCCCCAAGGAACACATTGCATCTGCCGCCTGCATCAACAAAACGAATTCCGGTTTGATCGCCCATGCATTTGAGGTGATCGCCAATCTGGCGGAAAAAATGGAGCTGGATGGATTCCGCATCGTATCCAATGTGGGGGAGCGCGCCGGCCAGAGCGTTCAACATCTCCATTTCCATGTTCTTTCCGGAAGGGATATGACCTGGCCTCCGGGCTGATCAGTAAATCGAATGAAAGGGAGCCGCCGTAGTGAGAAAGCTTGCATGGTTCGCAGTCTTCTTTGCTGCGGCGGCTCTGTTTGTTTTCCTGTTTCCGGAGGAGAAGCGGACGTTTTTGTGGTCGGTACCGCTGCTCGTCCTTGCCCTGCTTGGATCGACGTTCTTCCTCCGATCGATGCCATTGACGGTGGTCCGATTTCGCCGGACCGCCCTTCTGGGGTTTGGGATCGGGTGTCTGTACGTGCTTCTCTGGCACCAGTTGACCCAGAAGGAAATCCTGTTGCTGCTGGAAAGAGAGCAAACCGTCGAAGCGGTCGTTCTGGAGGATTCAACGGAAGCATCCTATGGCATCCGTACGGATATACGGGTCGGGCATTTGCGCTGTACGCTGTACAGTGACAGCAGTACATATTTGGAGGCGGGAGAACGCATCCGTTTCAGGGCTGTATTTCGCAGCTCTATGGAGAAGACGAACAGCGATTATTACCTTTCTCTTGGCGTACCGCTATTTGCCTACGCCGGAAAATCGCCCGAGATCCTGGGAAGAGCACAGGCGTATTGGCGGTTTTGGCCGGCCAGGATCGGCGCATTGCTGAGGGAAAAGATCCGGACGATTTATGACCGGCAAAGTGCCGCCTTTCTGTTGGCGGTCCTTACCGGTGACAGAAGCAGCCTCAAACAAGATACGTGGTTTTACTCTATGCTTCGGTCCTCCGGTGTCGCGCACTGCGTAGCGGTGTCCGGTATGCATCTTTCCTTCCTCGTCATGTTCCTGTATGTTATCCTTGGACGAGGGAGGCTTTCCGCCTGCTTCTGTATCCCTGTGACCCTGCTTTTCATGGCCATGACCGGTTTCTCCGCTTCCGTCATGCGTGCAGGGGTGATGCAGATCGCCGTATGCGGGGCAAGAGTAGGAAGAAAGCAGTATGACAGTCTCTCCGCGTTGGGACTGGCGCTGATTATCCTGCTCATGCTGAATCCGTACAGCATCCGAAATGCCGGATTGATTCTCTCCTTTGCCTCGACCCTGGGGATCCTGCTGTTCTCGGAGGAGGTCAAATCAGTCCTGCCGGATCATCCAAAGAAATGGAACAAGCACAGGATCGGAGCGAGGCTTTGGAACGGCGTACTGTCCTCTGTGAGCATATCCCTTTCATCTTCCATATTCACGATCCCGCTGAATGCCTTGTTTTTCCGGCAGATCAGTCTGATCGCGCCGCTGACCAATCTGCTTGTCCTGTGGGCGGTTTCCCTGTGTTTTTGTATGGGCTTGCTGGGAATCCTGGTTGGTCTGTGGAGTCTTTCTGCGGCATCGATCTTCCGCATTCCGGTCGGGATACTGGTCAGCTTTATCCGAGAGGTGACAGGGAGAGTCGGTTCGCTTCCGATCGCTTCTCTTTACATCCGATCTCCCTATCTGCCTTGCTGGATCGCCGTTTCCTGGGCCGCTATGGCGGCATTCCGGTTCCTGCCGGGTTTGACTCATCGGATCCGCTCGTTCATCCTTGTCGCAGGGATTGGTTTAGTGCTGTTTCTCGGGCTTTCCTGGCTGGAACCGGCTTTAAACGCATATCGCTTTTGCACGCTTGATGTGGGACAAGGCCAATGTCTGGTTTTTACCGGTCCCGGGACGACGGCGGTGATCGATTGCGGGGGAAGTCTCAACACGAACGCGGGAGATCTTGCGGCAGAGTATTTGTTCGCGCAGGGCAGATTTCGGGTAAATACGCTGATCCTTACGCATTTTCATCAGGATCATGTAAACGGTGTTACGGAACTTCTGCTCAGGGTTCCGGCAGAAACGCTTTATTGTCCATATCCCGATGAAGAGGATCCGGAATCTTCCCGTCTGCTTGCTTTCGCAGCAGAGCGGGGGACAAAGATCATCTATGTGGATCGGGATATCCAATGGCTCAAACAGTCCGGTGCCGAGATTGCGATCGTGCCGCCCCTTAACCAGATCAAGGAGAATGAATCCGGACTCTGTGTAGCGGCAAAAGCCAACGAATTATCTTTCCTGTGTACGGGAGATGCCGGCATGGGGACGGAGCGTCGACTGCTGGAACGGCTGCAGATCGAGAACGTTGCCGTTCTGGTAGCGGGACACCACGGATCCGCTGGTTCCCTTTCCGAAGATCTGCTGAAGGCTGTGGATCCCGGAGCAGTAGTAATCTCTGTAGGAAGGAACAGCTACGGCTTGCCGTCGGTAAAGACGCTGGCCCGGCTCCGGGATCATGGATTCGATGTTTACCGCACAGACGAGCTGGGGGACATTATGTTTACGCAGGGACAGGGAGATACGCTATGGGTGAACTTAAGCTGGAAGCTTTTCGGAAGAGCCTGAAGGAAGGACAGCCGGAGCGATGCTATATTCTGTACGGTCAGGAGCGTTACCTTCGGGAATACTATGCCCGGGAACTGCGGCATGCTGTACTGGGCAGCGATGACGATCCTTTTAATCTGCGGCAGTATGAGGGGAAAAATCTTGATTTGAACGAGCTCAGCGAAGCCGTGGATGCATATCCGTCCTTCGCGGAGCGGACGATGATCGAGGTGCGGGATTACGACCTGTTCCAGGGTACGGAAGAGGAACGGAAACAGTTGATCTCCATCCTGCGGGAATTGCCGGAATACTGTTGTCTCGTCTTTTTGTTCGATGCCGTGGAGTACAAGGCAGACAAGCGGAAAAAGAATCTCTGTGAAGCGATCCGCAGCTGTGCAGCAACCGTGGAATTCCCCGTACAGGGTCAGGGAGAACTCACACGATGGGTCATACGCCGTTTTGCCGCACAAAAAAAAGAGATCAGCCGGGAAGACGCATCGTATCTCATTTTCCTCTGCGGCAGCCTGATGGAAGGATTGATCAATGAGATCGGGAAAATCGCTGTTTATGCGAAAGGCAGCACAATAACCCGGCAGGAGATCGATGCTGCGGCTGTCCCTGTGATCGAGGCACAGACATTCAAACTGACGGATGCGCTGGCATCGAAACGATATGATGAAGCTGCGGATCTGATGCATAAGCTCTTCCAGCTGAACACGGAGCCCATTGCCATCAATGCGATGATCGGTTCACAGCTTCGCAGACTATATACGGCCAATCTGACAAAACAAGCGGGAATGGGGCTGTCGGAGCTGATGGAGATCCTCGGCAGCAGCGAATATGCCTGCAGACAGTATCTGCGGATCTGCAGCGGATTCACCTCCTCGTGGTATCAGGATGCCCTGCGGCGCTGCACGGAAGCCGATCTGCGCTTGAAAACAGGCACAGGCGATCCCAACAGCATCCTGATCAGCCTTTTCCTTCAGATGGCCTGGGAGCAGAAAACATGAAGCTCCGTCTGAAGGAGGTCCTGGTCGTAGAGGGCAGATACGATAAGAACGCCCTGAGCCAGGTGGTGGATGGAACGATCATTGAGACCAGAGGTTTCGGCATCTTTCATGATCCCGAATGTATCGCGCTGCTGCGCCTTTACGCGGAGACGCGGGGTATCATCGTCCTTACAGACAGCGACAGTGCAGGCTTTCTCATCCGCAATCGGATCCGCGGCTGCATTCCTAAGGGAACGGTGAAGCATGCATATATTCCGGATATCCCCGGTAAAGAACGCAGAAAAAGCTCACCCTCCAAAGAGGGCAAGCTGGGTGTGGAAGGTATGCCTCCTGATGTGCTGCGCGGAGTATTGCTTCGCGCCGGGGCTTCGCTTGGGGAGGATGAAGCAGAAACGGGTTCCGGTCCCATGCTGAAAAAATCGGATCTGTTTGCCATGGGATTCAGCGGTGGGGTCAACAGCAGGGAGAAACGGCGGCTGCTTGCAAAACGCCTGGGGCTGCCGGAACGGATCAGTACAGACGGACTGCTGGAAGCGATCAATTCGCTTCTCGCCTCAGGAAGGATCGGAATGGATGTCTTCGATGCATACTGCAGCGATGATCCCGATCAGCAGGATGCCCGCTGAAGTACGAAAAAGTTCCCATGCCAGGTGGAGCGTCGAATATGTATCCTTATTCCATTCCTCCGCAGAAATAAAACAGACCAGCGCATACAGGAGCAAAACGAGCGCAACAAGCGCGGTGATCTTCTGCACCAGGTAGGCAGGCTCGCACATTTGCCCTGCCCGCCGAAGTATTTTCAGAAACAGCATTCGATCGCCTCCTGATGTCACAGTAACAGGGGAGGAATGAAAAAACAAGCGGGAATTCCTGGCCTTTTTCTGCTGTTCGCTCTTTACTTGATCGGGAAAAAACGCTATATTTAGTAGCATGAAGGATCATCGTCTTCAATAGACGGTAGTATCGGGGAGGTCATGTTATGCGCTGCCCATTTTGCAGCTATACGGAGAGCAAAGTCATCGATTCCAGACCGGCTGAAGAAGGCACCACGATCCGGCGGAGAAGGGAGTGCCTTTCCTGCGGCAAACGGTTTACCACTTACGAGATCGTGGAGCGGCTGCCGCTTTTGGTGATAAAACGGGATGGAAGCCGACAGGCGTTTGACCGCATGAAGCTTATCGGAGGAATGATCAAAGCCTGCGAAAAACGCCCCGTGCATGTGAACGATCTGGAAAAGATCGCTGATGAGATCGAGCAGGAACTTCAAGGCTCCTTGGATCGGGAGGTCTCTTCGGAGCATATCGGTGAACTGGTGATGAACCGTCTGAAAGATCTTGACCAAGTGGCTTATGTTCGGTTTGCATCCGTATATCGTCAGTTCAAGGATATCAGCACATTCCTGGAGGAATTGAATAAGCTTTTGGCAAACAGCTGAGGATTCAAAGTATGCTGCCGGGCGTGACGCGTTCCATTTCATATAACTCCGTCAACCGGCCGCGCAGCATGAGCTGAATGGGAACCAGCGCCGCAGCATCCCGGATTCTGATCGTTCCCAACAGGGAACAGAAGCCGTCGGTCACCGCATCGATCGAGTCATGACGGATAAATATATGGGTATATTTGTCCATGCACGTCCAATCTTCCATGGCTTGGGACGCCAGCGCATCCGCAACGGACCAGTTTCCCAAATCTGCTTGTTCAACCGCTTCTTCCATTTGCGCTTGAAGATCCTGGGTGAAGGATCTGAGGAAACGCAGATTCAAAAAGGATCCCAGGGAAACGGATATCAGAAGGGTGACAGCCAGCCATTCTTTTTTCAATCAGATCCCTCATTTCGCTGCAGATAGATCTTTCCCAGAGCATCGATCGTCAGCAAGTATACCTGTTGTGGTCCCAGCACGCCTGATTCTCTGAGTTTGCTGTCAAGCCAGACGGTGTCTTTGCCCATCTTACGAAGATTTGCGGACTCCACCTTGCCGTCGCTGATCAAGGTGACTGGTGTGCCGCGATCTTCGACGTCCAGATGCAGCTGGGCCGGAGTGACCGGACTGCAGTGGGCGTATTGCAGGACGTTCAGTGTCCCATCCGTCTCCAGTATTGCCTGACGGATCCCGTGTATATCAGTGATGCCTTTTTTGCGCAGTGCCTCGCTCAGTTCATCCAGGGAAAAACGATTCTTCTTCATTTCCTTCTGATTGATCTTGCCGTGGTCGATCAGCGTACTGGGTCTGCCGAACAGAAGATAGCGGATCTTGTCGCTTTTCAGAGAGAGCCAGGAAATGAGCAACTCGCAGCTGAGAAGCACCGCGATCGGAAGCACGCCGTTCAGTAAAGGAATACCGATATCCTGCAGCGGGTGAGCGGCGATGTTGGAGATCAGCACAGCCACGACAAGTTCGGAAAGCTCCAGTTCTCCCATCTGCCGTTTTCCCATGATTCGCATCGCTCCGATGATGCACAGAAACACAATGATCGTCCGAATGATCACGATAGCCAAACGATTCCCTCCTCCCAGCGAGAATATCATACCCGATGCCGGGGGATTCATAGCCTCCATTATTTAGTAAAGGATGATGCAGAATGTCAAAGTACTTTGGAACAGATGGTTTTCGCGGAGAGGCCAATGTTGATTTGAATGTTCAGCATGCCATGAAGATCGGCCGTTTCCTTGGCTGGTACTACAGCCAGGATCATAAGGGGCGGATCGTTCTGGGTAAAGACACCCGCAGATCCAGCTATATGTATGAGTGTGCGTTATGCGCCGGGATCACGGCTTCCGGAGCTGACGTTTATCTGATTCATGTCAGCACAACGCCCAGTGTTTCCTATATCGCCAGGGTGGAAGAGTTCGATTGCGGAATCATGATCTCTGCAAGCCACAACCCTTTCAATGACAACGGCATCAAGCTGTTGAACGGACAGGGAGAAAAGATGGAGGATGAGGTCATTGACCTGGTGGAAAAATACTTGGATGGTGAGCCTGCCGATCTGCCGCTGGCGACCGGTTCTGATATCGGCGAAGTTATCGATTATTCTGCCGGGCGCAACCGCTATATCGGTTATCTGATCAGCCTTGCGACCCATTCATACCGAAATGTCCGCGTGGGTCTGGATTGCGCCAACGGTTCTACTTGGCAGATGGGCAAGCACATTTTTGAAACGCTGGGTGCCGACACGTATGTGATGGGGAATCGGCCCAATGGTGTGAACGTGAATCTGAACTGCGGCTCCACACATATCGAGAATCTGCAGAAATTTGTCAAAGAAAACCGGCTGGACGTGGGGTTTGCCTTTGACGGTGACGCGGACCGCTGTCTTGCTGTGGATGAACATGGAAATGTGGTGGACGGGGATATGATCATGTATCTCTGCGCAAAGCACATGAAAGAACGCGGCAGATTGGGGAATACCAAGGTCGTCACGACGATCATGTCGAATTTCGGCCTGTACAAGGCGCTGGACGAACTGGGGATCGGCTATGAAAAGACCGCCGTAGGCGATAAATATGTGTATGAGAATATGAAGGAAAACGGGCATCTGATCGGCGGCGAGCAATCCGGGCATATCATCTTCCATAAATACGCCAATACCGGAGACGGCCTCCTGACCGCGATCAAAGTTATGCAGGTCATGCTGGAACGGAAGTGCAGTCTATCCGAGCTGGTCAAGGATCTGACGATCTACCCGCAGGTCTTGAAGAATGCCAAGGTAACGGATAAGGACGCTGCTCTGAACGATCCGGATGTGCAGAAGGAAGTTGCTGCCGTTGCGGCACGGCTGGGTGATTACGGTCGCATCCTGCTGCGGAAGAGCGGGACAGAACCGGTCCTTCGGGTCATGGTGGAGGCCCAGAGTTTGGACACCTGTGAGAAAAATGTCGATGCGGTGTTGGAAGT
>JAEEGL016479862.1_pt1 | contig 32530 bp, 30 predicted proteins | sample 9134231 | NCBI WGS metagenome assembly JAEEGL01 (sample SAMN16246548, study PRJNA631951) | gut metagenome | biome: gut microbiome; feature: rumen; material: fiber-attached | host: Bos | place: Iran: Karaj | collected 2018-10
AAATCGCTTATCAGCTCTCTTCTTGCACGCTGCTCTTCTGTTTCATTTCTTCGTCTTCTGCTCATAATTAAAACCTCCGAAGTAGTGTCTCTTCTATTATACACTACTTCAGAGGTTTACACAAATTTTAGGATAGACTCTACTGTGTATCCAACTATTGTTATGATGATGAAATCGTCGCACAGACAATAAGGATATTTCTCATTTTCTTCGTCGATCAATGTTTTCATAAAGATTTTCTTTATTATGCCTGCGAAAACCAAAACTTAGCGATCAATCTTCATACCTTTGCTTGAAATATTGACAGGAAAACGTAGCGATAGTTTCTATTCCGCTGCCTTTTTTAAAGCAGGAATGCTTTTCAGTATTGTTAGCGCTGAATGCCATACCGCCGCGAACTATGTTGATAGTAGTACTACCGATAGAACCGTTCCAGTGCTTGCAGAGCAAGCAGCATTTCTGAGTGCGCGTAAATTGCATATTCGCCATTGTCTTACCTCATTTCTTGATCATTGACTTGAACGGATCGGTCTTTTCACCGCTTGCAATGCAATCCGGACAAGGACTCTTCACGCATTTTATCAGTCCGAGTTTATATGGACATTCCTTGCATTTGCTCATATGTTTTGGTATCTTCACTTTGGGCATTCTACTCACCTCTCTGAAGATTGTCATTTTACCTTTTTCTTCCAGTTCCTTTCTATCGAGGCGCATCCTCTGACTGATGAAGCTACATCCGACATTGCTTCATATACAGAGGCTGTTCCGCATGCAGAAGCTGTATAGTTGACGGCTCTGTCCTCAGATATTCCGATATCAGCAGCGGCGGAAACAGCATCAATGTTAGCCCCTATGAAAATGAACTCCCAGCCTATTTCTTTCTTGGCTTCTATCATTTTCCTGACCTTCATCAGGTCATATTTGTGGCTTGCATTTTCCATGCCATCAGTCGTGATACAGAAAAGGGTGTGCTCCGGAACGTCCTCTTTACGTGCATATTTGTGAATATTCTCTATGTGATGTATCGCTCCGCCGATAGTGTCAAGAAGAGCCGTACATCCACGGGGGAAATACTCCTTATCGGTCATTTTTGGAACGTCCGCAAGATCTATCCTGTCGTGCAGGACTTCACTCTCGTTGTCGAAAAGGAACGTAGAAACATAGCACTTTCCATCGAGCTTTTTCTGCTTTTCAATCATTGAATTGAAGCCACCGATAGTATCGCTTTCAAGTCCTGCCATTGAACCTGAACGATCGAGTATGAGCACGAGTTCTGTAATATTGTTTTTCATAATGATTCCTCCTTGAAATTGGTGATCTGTTTTCTTCTGTGATTATATGATACCATATTTCAAGAGGAGAGTGGTCGCCTTTAAGGCGACATTTTATGAACCTATCAGAACCTGATCAAAGTGGAAAAGAACTTCATTTATCTCGTAAATGTTATAATTTCCACTCTCGATAAAGTACCGCACTATTATATCGAATTTACTTGAATTTGACAGCCCGAAGCCTGCCTTTAAAAGCATTTCTTTAGTTTCATCAATATCAAGCTCAAGTGCAATAGCAAACGCAACAGCAGTAGCCTTCTTAGGATGATAATCTTTGTTTGAACGTATTTTAGAGAACAGCTTACGGTCGATATTTGCCTTCTTATAGCAATCTGAATCTGTCATATCCTTTTCATCGATTTTTCGTAGCAGCATCTCAGTAAAACTCTCATCTATCATTTTCAGCTTCTCTTCCAGAGTTTCAGAGCAAGCATTTCCTAAAACAGGGAAATTTGAATGAACTGTATGAGCTGTCCCACTGCTAGTAGATGACTCTTTTCTGAACGAACGAAGGAAGTTTTTTAAACTTCCTGAAGAACCAACAGCGTCTGAATATCCCCACGTTCTTGTTTCGTCATAATAATTATCGTCAATAAACGCTTCAATATCTTTCAACTTTTTCCTACCGATGTCAAAAGAATTACGATCAAAGATAACGATAGTAATATCCATATCATGAGTCTTCAAGAACTCTGAACAGCTGTCCACAGCGATTTTCAGAGCTTTGTACTTTGGATATCCATATGCTCCTGATGAGATAAGCGGGAACGCGATGCTCCCAAACTTATTTTCAACTGCGATTCTCAGACATTCTTCATAGCAGTTTCGCAGCAGCGATGGTTCATTATTCCTTCCGCCTTTCCAGACTGGTCCGACAGTATGTATAACGTGTCCGGCGGGAAGTTTATAGCCCTTAGTCAGCTTTGCCTTTCCGACCGCGCATCCGCCAAGTTTTCTGCATTCATCCAGCAACTTTGGCCCGGCGGCGCGATGAATAGCTCCATCAACGCCGCTTCCGCCAAGAAGGTTAGTATTAGCAGAATTCACTATTGCATCGACTTTTATCTTTGTTATATCACCACGAATAAACATTAATGGCATATTATCGCTCCTAAGTTTTTTTATATTATAACATTTCCAGCATAAGAATGCAATAATAATCTTATTTAATGTAGTATGGAAATTTTTCTGTTAGTGACGCGAACGCTGCTGTAAACACACAGCAGGTACAACCTGCTTAATCGAATTTGATAATAAGAAGGCGGCTGACGCTTTCTAATGCGAACGCGAAGTTACAAGGTGGTGCTGTCAGTCCATTACCTTCTCATTATACTAAAATAAACATAGTCTGTCACCACTGAGTCAGCAGTTAAGACTATGCTAATATTGTACCAAAGGTGGTGCTGATATGGCAATCAAAAGTTCAAATGTTGCGGCACGAGTAGAGCCCGAGATCAAGGAAAAGGCAGAAGCTATCCTCTCAAGTCTTGGAATATCTGCTTCAAACGGAATTAATATGTTCTATAGGCAGATAATTCTATGGAACGGTCTACCGTTCAGACCCGCTATTCCCTCGACAACGCTAAAATCATTAGATGAAATGACAAAAGAAGAATTTGACGCTAAGCTTGTAAAAGGTCTTGCTCAGGCAAAAACCGGTGAAGGCGTCGAAGCTAACGAGTTCTTTGATTTATTAAAGGTTGAGCAACTGTAACCAATGTCTGAAAAGTATAAAGCTATTATCACTCCTGAAGCCTAGGATGATATCCGTAACATTGTATTGTGTATTGCACACGAACTTGCTAACCCTCAGGCAGCAACAGCTTTACAGAATGAATTACGTAAGGAAAACAAATCACTTGAGAAAGCGCCCTCAAGATATAAGGTCTTTCAATAACAGCCATGGTGAGCATTTGGTGTTGAAAAGTTAAAGTTAAAAATCATTATGTTTATTATGTAACTGATGAGGAAAACAAAACAGTTAGTGTTATTGCTGTTATTTATGTTCGCATTGATCAACAGTTCCAAGTGAATGAAAGAACAAAATAACCATAACGTTGATACAACAGTATAAAAGTAATCAGCTCTATCTCGCGAGCTGGTTTTATATTATCACTGGACTGATTCTTTGAATATACTTTCAATTATCGACTTTTTCAAAGCTTGCGATGATGTCGTCTGCGCTGTAAGTTCCGCCGTCTTTGTCGAGAATACTATTTGTAAAGACCTTGAAGAAATTGTCGACTTTCGGTATAAATCTGAATGTGTTTCCCTTATTAAATAAAAAGTAGAATGTTTCCTTTCCGTTAGCAATATCAGCAGTGAATGCTATATCGCCGCTGCTGGTCAGCATGTTACGCGGAAGCTGACAGACGGGATATGCATTATCGTTCATGTCAAAGCATATATTGTCGTCAAGACTGGATAAGACAAAGGTGAATAGTCTGAACTCACGGAGTTTTTCTCCGATTGGCGTAGTGTTTTCAGCGATAATTTTTTCATCGCTTAAGGGGGATTATGGTGAAATCATTATTAGGCTCGTCTGCGAGAACATTTTGAATAAAGGCGTTCTACGCTGAGATATACCGTGTGTTTCCAGAGTACGACAAATGGAACAAGTGGCTAAAAGATAACGGAAGGCTTCTTATAAGGCGTATGCTGCTTGGGATGAAGTAATAATAAAGTCTGAACAGATAATTTATATGCGGTATTTTTCTTGCAACTTGAAAATGTATTGATACATTGTTGACACTTTAACTGCAATTAGGTATAATTATAATACAAATTATATTATTGGAGGAAATGGAGAAGAAATGGAAAAATCAGAAGTTTTTACCGTCCTGGACGAAACCTTTCTGCCGCAGATGGCAGAGCTTTACAGCAAATCTTTTGCCGGTGAGCCGTGGAACGATGACTGGAGCAACACCGAACAGCTAAATGAATACATAAAGGAGATCTCAAACTCCTACAATTCGCTCAATTACGGACTTTTTATCAATGGTGAGCTTAAAGCTCTGTCTATCGGAATGATACGTCATTGGTGGGAAGGTACGAATTACAACATCGAAGAACTCTGTGTTTCACCTGATATGCAGGGGCAGGGAATAGGAACAAGATTTATGAAAATGATAGAGGCTGATATAAAAGAGCGCGGTCTTGCAGGCATCTTTTTACAGACTGACAATGATAAGCCTGCGTACCGTTTCTATCTGAAAAACGGTTTCTTTGATCTTGATTATCATGTCAGCCTGTATAAGAAACTGAATGGCGAGAGCGATGAATAGCATTTTTTCAGGCAGCAAGATACAAATTATTCTTGACAAGTCATATTGTTTAGGTTATAATATCATCTGTAAGGAGCTGATATCAATGCAGAATGTTACAACTGAAAAAGCTCTGAAGAATCAGCTGGCATCTGTCAGAATGGAAGGCTTCAGTTTTTCAGCAAAAGAGATCGACAACGTCAGGAGATGTCTCAGCGGCGAGATCACATTCCAGCAGTTCAAGGATAAGATCGTCGGTGACGTACACAGAAAATAATGGCTGTCTATAAGATAGAGGGGTGCAGCTGGAACTGCTATCCAGGTACGACGGTTCTCATCAATAAATTGGATATAAGAGATCAGGCAGAGCTGGATTCAGCCGAAAAGCAGATAACCCTCCTGCGCGGTATTCAAGCTGAACAGGAGACAGAATTTGCAAATGTGAATTTTGAGTTCTACAAACGGCTGCACGGAACGCTTTTCGGAGATCTGTACGACTGGGCAGGGAAGCTGCGTACTATCAACATCTCCAAGAAGGGGACTGTATTCTGTAAGCATACAGAGCTCGAGCAGCTTGGAAGGCTGAAATTTGAGCGTCTCAAAGAAATGGATTATTTTTGCGGATTGCCGGAAAAACGTTTCAAGGATGAGCTTACAGAGCTGTACCATGATCTTAATATGCTTCACCCTTTCCGTGAAGGCAACGGCAGAACCCTGAGATTGTTTATAACTCTTCTGGTGAGAAATGCAGGTTATGATGCAGACTTTTCAGCCTGCGACAGCGATATGCTTAGCATAGCGACTATAAAAGCGGCTCAGGGTGACATATCTATGCTTCGTGAAGTATTTGAAGCTATAATACAGAAATAAAAACAGCCGCATGGCTGTTTTTTATTGATTTTATATGTGAAAAAGCGGATACCGAAAGGTATCCGCTTTGAATCATTCACTTATTCTCATGCTGCCTTGAATACGTACTTGAGGAAGTTGTAGAAGTGAGGTGTAACAGTTGAGTTATCGTGACCGCCTCCGACAATGTGCTGGAAGAGGTGCTCAACACCGTTGTTTGTGAGAGCCTTATCATATGCTTCAGGATAACCTGTAACAACGCCGTCTGTATCACCGCCGCTTGAGATAAATAGCATAAACGGCTTTGGAGAAGGAACGAATTCACTCTCGCTCTTGAGAGAACCTTCGTGAGTCATATACTTATCAGTTGTAGCGAAGATTCCGGGAGCGGGGCAAGCACCGCCGATGTAACCGAAGTATGCAGACTTTGTAACACCTGTGTAGAGAGCTTCACGTCCACCGAGTGAGAAGCCTGAGATAGCAGTATTCTCTCTACCTGTCTTGATTGAGTAATGCTCCTCCATATAAGGCATGATAGATTCGATAATGTCTTCACGAACCTTGTCATAAGATCTCATAGAAGCCTGATCAAAGCCGAATCTGTTTCCGGGGCCTGTGAGCATATCAGGGCAAACAACTATCATCTTTTTGCAAAGACCGTCGGCGATTGCATTTCCGAGCATTGCCTGGATACCCATTCCGGGCATTGAATCCTCGTTACCGCCTATACCGTGTAATACATAGAGGACAGGGTACTTTTCATTTTTGTTATATCCGGGAGGGAGAATAACGTTCATCTGCTTGTTTCCGCTTGCAGCCTTTGAGTAATATGAAACCTTTTCCATAGTACCGTAGTCAACTCCGCCCTTCTTCTGGTCGAAACCGCTGGGAGCATTAGACTGGAGCTGAATTGTCTTCATATAGTCACCTGTGTAAGAACTGCTTGTAGTAGTAGTAGTAGGTGTTGTTGTTTCCTCAACGTGACCAGGAACTATCTTGCCGCTGAGAGCGATGATGTCATTGTAGAATGACTTAGGCTGGCAGCTTGCATCGAAAGGAAGGGGCTTACCGCCGTCCTCGTAATCGTTTCTCCAGCTTGCTGCGTCGCAGTGACCCCAGAGTGTGAGTGAAGAAATGTTCTTGCCGCGCTCCATTGCTACCTTGAAGATATCAACGAAGAGGCTTGCACCCTTAGGATCAGCACAGTTTGTAACGTCGAGCTCAGTGATCTGAACGTCGAGTCCAAGGCTGTTGAAGAGGTCGATTGCGTCTGCGTATGTGCCGAACTTAGAATCAGTTGACTGTGTTGCGCTTCCTGTTTTGCCGAAGTCAGCAGCGTGCATATGTGACTGCATACCGATACCGTCGATATAGTCGCCTTCTGCAAGGATCTTCTTAGCCATGTTGTACAGATCGTCGCGCTTTTTAACAAAATACTCGTTGTAGTCGTTCATGTAGAGCTTGCAGCCCTCAGGAGCGTACTTTCTTGCATATTTAAATGCGTTGATTACGAATGAATCATCGTGGTAGCAAGTCCACCAGTTGGAGTACTCACCGCCGTCACCACGGAAGCCGCCGCCGTCGTTCTTGAACAGCTCGTTGCAGACATCGTAGGAATAGATCTTGAGGTTAGGATAGTTGGTCTTGAGAGCTGCGAATGTGTTCTTGATCATTGACTCAAGACGCTTGTTCATTCTCTCAGGTGATACAAAGCTACCGGAGTTGCCCTGCATATTTTCCTTGAATATCCATTCAGGAGTCTGTGAGTACCATACAAATGTATGTCCGCGGAGACCAATACCGTTCTTCTCGCAGAACTTGAGGATCGGATCTGCCTTCTGGAGGCTGATAGCGATATTATCACCGGAAGACTGGTTCTGAACACATATATCAGAGGGCTTCATTTCGTTTTCACAAGTGATTGAGTTGAAGTTCTTCTTGATGAACTCCTGAACATCCTGTCTCTGGATGTTATAAGCATTTACGCAAGTTCCAAGGCGGAAATACTGTCCCATGTAATCCTTGAAGCCTGTGCCGTTTGCATCGTAGGTGTAATCGTTGTTCTGATGAGCAGCGATGCCCTTTGTGTTGCCGCTTGTTGTAGTTGTTGTAGATGATGTCTGAGTTGTTGTCTGTCCCTTGTAAGGAGAATCAAATTCGCTTATGAGACCAAGCTTATACTTTTGGATCATAAGAGCGTCTCTGTTTGTGAGGCCCATAATTCCGTCAACGTCGCCGTTGATAGCACCCATTTCTGTGATGCTTTTAGAAGACTTGCCTACTGAGTACTTGTCAGGGTTTGTAGCAACCTGCATTACGAGAACAGCATCTGCGATGTTGATGTTCTTGTCACAGTTAGCATCGCCGAGGAGAGCACCTGCAGGGAGACCGGAAACTGCGGATGATGTTTCAGAAGGTGTTGTGGAGCTAGTAGGTCTAGGAGTTGTTCCATTGCCGATAACTGTACCGTCAACAGCACCGATAACATCGTCAACATAGAAGTCGATGAGGCTGTCTTCGTCAATAATCTCTACGTAGATGCTAAAGTTGCTGCCTTCGGGGAGTGTGTAGCTCTTGTTAGCGAGCTGTACCCATTCACCCTTGGAAGCCTCAGCTGTAGCGATCTCCTTATAGTCAGTCTTACCGCTTGCATCATCATACTGGAGTGTAAGCTTGAAGTTGCTTGTAGAACCGCCGTCCTCAGTCATAGCATAAGCTGAGAAGCTGTATGCTGTACCGGCCTTGAAAGCATTTGAGGGAAGAGCGTACTCAGCACCGTTCCATGTAGCTGTTCTGCCTGAGCAGTAGAGTGAGTTGGAACCCTGCTGACTTGCCTTGCTGCTCTGCTTAACGCCAGCTGCGCCTCTTCCGGTCCAGTCATTTGTTCCGTTTTCAAATGTATGGCGGAAGTAGTAACCATTTTCGTCGGGCTCAACAGGCTTAGGAGGTGTATAAACATATCCGTTGCTTCCAGGACCTGTGTAGGGGAGACCTTCACCCCAGTCGCTGTCGGGAATCATCTTTGTGAGTTCAGTATAAGGGGCCTTGGGCTGGTTGCTGCCGTTATAAAGGAGCGGATAATTGGGGATAGCTTGGTTGTTATCTTTATAGCGTACCCATGATGTATCATCGTTTACGCCCCATACCTGAACAAGAGTTACGTTAGGTCCGTCGGGGTGGTTGACATTCCAGTCCATACAATGCTGGAAGATAGCCTTATATTTTTCAGACTGCTGGCTCTCTGAATAAGTATTGCCCTCTCTTGCGAGGTCGAGCTCTGTTACCTGAACTTCGAGACCAAGGTTGAGATACTTATCCATAGCTTTGAGATAGTCCTGTGTATTACCCCATGCGCCGGTTGCAGCGCAGTTGAGGTGAGACTGCATTCCCATACCATCGATTAATCCCTTAGCTTTGAGAGGTGTGAGGATAGTATCGATAATGCAGCTCTGCTTTGCAGGAGCAAATTCGTTGTAATCGTTATAGAAGAGCTTACAGGTCTTCGGAGCGTACTTTCTTGCATATGTGAAAGCCTTCTCAACGAAAGAGTTGTTTCCGTAAACCTGTACCCAGGGTGAATTGCTTCTGACGCCGCCCTGAGAAGCTGTTCCGTCATCGATTATCTCGTTACATACGTCGTAAGCGTAGAGATCAAGTGAAGGATACTGTGTAGCAAAAGCGTTGAACATATTTTGAATGTAGCTTTCCATACGCTGATCCATAACTGAAGTGCTTACTGTTGCACCGTTGTTGTTGAAGCCCTGCTTGAAGAACCAGTTCGGAGTCTGGCTGTGCCATACAAGAGTATGTCCACGGAAGCCGAGTCCGTTCTTCTGTGCGAAGTCGCATATAGCAGCACAGCTGTTAAGGGAAACCTTAACATTTGTATCGGTCGAACCATTCTGAACAATGGTATCGTTAGGCTTTGTTTCGTTCTCACATTCTATAGCGTTGTGGTCCTTGAGAATGATAGCTGTGATTGTGGAGTTTCTTATAGTATTTCCGTTGAGAATATTACCTACACGGAAATAGCTTGCAAATTCGTCTTTAAGTCCCTTACCGGCAGGAGCTGCATTTGCATTGCCGAATTTCTTCTTCTGTGTGATGAGCACATCATCGAACCAGAAATCGTTTGTGCTGTCGGTAGTGAGGGTGAGAAGGTATTCGTAAGTGTTCTCGGGAGCCTTGAATGAAGTAGAGAGGTCAGTCCATTCACCGGCTTTAACATCTTTGTTTACGAGCTCTACAGTTGTTTCTTCATCTGTTTCCATGTCCTTATACAGAAGTGAAAGGTGGAATGTCTCGTTTGTATTAGCGAATACTTTGAGGTTGTAGGTGTAGTTGATACCACCCTCGAGCCAAAGGCCCTTGGAGGAAGCAGCACCGTCGGCAGGTGTTGTTCTGCCTGTTACAGCCATACCGCGAGAATTTTCAAAGCCTGCACCATCAACGGCTTTGATCTGAAATTCATCGGTCGTGCCGTGCCAGCCTTCATATGTCTGCTCAAAGTTGTTAGATACTATTTGAGCGGCATAGGTCGGAGCTACGAGTTCCGGCATTGCAGCCAGTACACCTGAGAAGCAGGCAGCAGCTGTAATAGCCGAGCATATCTTCTTCTTGTTCATAGTGAGATCATCTCCTAAATAAAATAAGTAAAGGGGTGGATAAGTAATCGTGCTGTATATTTCTTATATAATTATACAATGTTCAATAATTATTCACAACCCAAATATTGCGAAATATGCTCGCGTTATCAACAATTATTTCTTATAATAATTGTGCAAAATAACATGCTGTTTTATATATAAACTGCCGTTTTTTATATATACCCCCGAACAAAAATAAGAGTTCCTCCGTTTGGATAGGAGGAACTCTAAGCGTGTAATTGTAGTCAGATCATTATATTTCGGAGATTTCCTTAAATAATTCAATGAAGTAACCTGCTGATGGTATTGCATACACAACTATCAATGCTATTACTGCAACAGCTGCAAAGCAAACCAAAGCTACAGAATTCAGTGCTTTAATATTTGCGATATCATGACCTTTTTTCTTCGTAAAGATCAGCACTATAAATAAAGCCATACCTAAAAGGCTGATGAACAAACATCGTATGTTGTCATAGGGTACGAACTTCATTTCAATTTCGGCATCTTCATTACCGAGTTTAATTGCCATGAACGAACCGTTTAACGTGGGGATGATCTCTGCTTTGCTGCCATTAACTTTAGCTGTCCAGTTTTTGCTGTATTCAACAGGTATGAATACATAGCGCCCTTGCGGATCATCGACTTTTATAGAAAGTGAAGAACCGCTTGCAGCAACGTCATATGCATGAGAACCTGCATTGTAGTAGCTGCACAGCTTTTCAAGCTTGGGTATGCTCATTACTCCGAAGCAGAGCTTGTTGGTATCTTTATTATTGGATGCGATTGAAAGTTTGATCTTTTCATTATCAAATGAACCAAGATAAATAATACCATTATCTCTTGGAGCTGGGTAAACATTATTATCATCAAGTGATTTGTAAGGAAGTATGACATCTTCACCGTTAATTTTGAATTGATAAGATATATCAATTTCATTAGTATATGCATAGAGGACAGACGGCTCTGTTACTTCAATAGAAGCAGCAAAAGTGTTCGGAGTTTTAAGAGTTACTTCAAAATCACTTTCCTCGTCAGTAAGTATATTTGTTAGAGAAGAAACATTGAAAAGAATTTCGTTTGTGCCTGTAATAGATTTGTAGAGAACATTTTGGTTGTCAAAAACGTATGTGTCAGATTTATTCTGGATATCCGGCAAGAGTTCTGGCATAAGGATACCGAAAGGAAGTGAGTAGTTACAATCATAAATATTTATGTTGTCAACTATATTTGTTAATGTGTAAAGGTTATCACTGAATTGTTTTGTTGAAACAGCTTGTTTAACATTTAGCAGAGCATCTGTGAAGGCAGATCCCCCATTATCATAAGAGTCAGTGTAGTGCTGTGAGTAACCTAAGTAAGCATTTGTTTTCCAAAAATTGTGTGATATATTCAGTGACCAGTCGCTAAAAGCTGGAAGTCCTATATACTGCTGATAATTGGGTGAATAATTAAAGTTGAGTTGTTTGATTCTTGAAACATTGTCGTCTGGAAGATTAAAATTGTTTTTTTGAAGTGATATGTAATTGTTGGGATTAATTGTAAACTTTTTGGGGGCAATAAATCCGTATATACCTAATCCTGATTGTAATACTGCAAGTATCAAGATTATAGCAGTATGAGTTTTTTTATTACAGAAATTAAGTATCAGGAATGCGGCTAAAAGTGAAAGTGTCAGTATAAATCCGTAGAAAATATAAGAATCCATATCAGGGATACTCTGATAAGATAGGTTATAGCACATAATCCCTAAGAGAATCATTTCAGATAATGCTATAAGAATTGCCATAGATACTTTTATGACTGCTACAGTTTTAGTATTAGAATTGTTAATAGGAGCTGTTCCATTGTGTTTTGATAGAAACTTTGCAAATACATCTATGGATATGAAAGTAAGTATAAATCCAAAGCGATAAGGGAAGTGAGCATATGAACCCATATGCCACAGCAGATTACAGCCTTCTGAAATAATCGGTATAATGAGGAGCAGCATCAAGTAAGCATTGAATTTAGTCTCACCGTCAAGTTTTTGCTTGTTTTTTTGCATTTTAAATATTGTCAGTGCAAGCGAAACAATTCCAAATTCGGAACCAAACAGCATGAATTGCTTCTGTACATCAAATTCTCCTTCACGCGTCATAACTATATCAGAATACTTGACATCAAAGACAGTAAGTCGTGGGGAATCCGATAGCCTTAGTGCTACTGGAATCAGTAATACTGCTGAGATCATAAATGCAACAACTGTGTAGATACCAAGATTAGCAGCGATCTTCTTTCTTAAATTGTTATCTTTCTGGATAAAAAGTATATATCCAGCAGTATAGAAAACAGTGAATAGCAGTATCATAGCGCCGATGTAACTGCTGATAATAAGCATATATGCTGTTACGACTGTGTACCAAAATGGCTTTCCCTTATTAAGCATATGATCGAGTGTAAGCATAAATAATGGGAATAGTATAACTAAGTCGAGGAAGAATATATTAACGTAGTTCTGAAGCGAATATCCGCTGAAGGTGTACATAAGTGAAAGCGCAATATTCACGAGACATCCCGTTTGGCTTTTTTTTCTGAGATAAAAAGCCATAGAAGCTGATGAAAGCATCAGTTTTATAGCTAAGAAAAAACTCATGCTGTAAATAAGGTTTTCGCGCTTAACAAACAAGAAGAAGATGTTCATAGGGTGGAACAGATATGTTGTAGAATTTGCTGTGAAATCAACTCCGCCGCCATTATACCAGTCAAAGAAAGGGGAAGCATTTCCGTGTAGAACATCATATGTGTGATGATACATAGGAATGTATTGAAGCGGCATATCATAATACGCTATTGATTTGCTTCCAAATGGATATACACCTTTTATGATAAATACTATAGATAAGAGTAATAACACGATAAGCGGAGCGATAAGGATTTCTTTATTGCGTTTAATTGTACTCATGATCGGCCCCTTTCTTATCTGTTATTGATAGTCTCAGGGCACATATCATGCTCCGAAAGGCGCTTCCAGGCGAGTTCTTCCCACTTTGTACCAGGGATGCCGTAGTTGCAGTATGGATCAATGGAGATACCTCCGCGTGGGAGAAACTTTCCCCATACTTCAATGTATTTAGGCTCCATAAGGCGGATAAGGTCTTTCATTATGATGTTTACGCAGTCCTCATGAAAATCTCCGTGATTGCGGAAGCTGAACAGATAGAGCTTCAGTGATTTGCTCTCGACCATTCTTTCCGCCGGTATGTATGATATGTATATCGTAGCGAAATCAGGCTGACCGGTTATCGGGCATAAACTTGTGAACTCAGGACAGTTGAACTTAACAAAATAATCGTTTTCCGGGTGTTTGTTCGGAAATGTTTCGAGTACCGACGGATCGTAGTCAAAACCGTATTTTGTATTCTTGTTGCCGAGAAGTGAAATGCTGCCTGTTTCTGAATCTTTTCTTCCTGTCATAAGTCAGACTCCTTTCGTTATTGCCGGATCGTCAATGTCGTTTGCGCTGAAAGCTGCTGCTCTGTCTCGGCATGTACCGCATATGCCACAGGGGGCGTCGCCACCCTCATAGCAGCTCCATGTGAGTTCATAAGGGACATTTAGTGCGAGGCCTTTTGCGACAATCTGTGCCTTAGTGAGACCGATGAACGGCGCTTCAACTCTTAGCTGATCTCCACTGCCGATGAAAATAGCACGGTTAATAGCATCATTAAAGTCAGCGGAACAGTCCGGATAAGCGTTTCCGGCAGCGTCATCGCTGTGAGCACCGTAGTATATTACTTCACAGCCGTTAGAGAGTGCGATACTTGCTGCTGATGATAAGAACAGACCATTTCTGAACGGAACATAAGTTGAAACAGGTGAACCGTTTGTCTCAGCGATCTGATCTGCATATGATTCTTTTGGTATCTCAGCGGACGAGCCTTTGAGAAGAGAGCAGTCCGAGTCAGTAAATATGAGTGCAAGGTCAAGAGTTCTGAGCTTTACGCCGTAATAAGCTGCTATTTTTTCAGCAGCTTCTATCTCTTTGCTGTGCTTCTGACCATAATATATCGAGAGTGCGAGGACTTCCTCAGCACCGTATTTATCTACGGCTATACCGAGACAGGTAGTACTGTCAACTCCGCCGCTGAATAAAACAAGAGCTTTCATAATACCTCCTTATTTGTCAAGGAGCTTACGAAGCTCCGGATCTGTTTTGAATGCTCCGCGGTATGTTGTTGTGACGGTTTTAGCGGAAGCATTTCTGATTCCTCTTGCAGTCATGCAGCTGTGTGAACCGCGTATCACAACTCCGACATCCGGGGAACCGGCTGCCTCAGAGATTATCTCAGCAATATCGCTGCCGAGACGTTCCTGGAGCTGCAGGCGCTTAGCTGCCATATCGCAGATACGTGCTATTTTGCTGAGTCCGAGGACTCTGCCGCGCGGGATATACGCTACGTCAACAGTCATATCGTACATGAGCGCCATATGGTGTTCGCAGTAGCTGAATACCGTGATATCTTTCATAACAACAGCAGTATCTTCGTCTGTTGCTTCAAACTTCTTGCCGAATTTTTCAGCAATTTCATGATTTGTATAGCCGATTCCCTCAAAAACCTCCTGATACATGCGAGCAACTCTCTGAGGTGTTTCGCGGAGCCCTTCACGGTCGGGATCTTCGCCGAGTGCTTCAAGGATCCCTCTTATGTGTCCTTCAATTGCTTTACTATCCATATTTATCCCTTTCATACGCCGCGTTTATCCGGTGACCAGATAAACTTGTGCAGCTGGAGCTGTAATCTGACTCCGTTAAGATTATGAGATTTCATAAATTCTACCATTTCAGCCGGGGGTATTTTGCCAAATACCGGACTGAGGTAGACGTTGCATTTTTCTGTCAGGCTGTATTCGCTTATCACGGAAGCAGCTCGTTCAAGGTCGATGATACTTCCGGAAACAAATTTCACCGTGTCACATTTGCTGAGGTATGTGTAATTCTCGGTGAGCATATGAGCTTCCATACCGCTGTCCGGCAGCTTATAGTCAAGCGTGAAAGCGGGGCGGAGTTCTCTCTTTGCGAGTTCAGCGATTGAAATACTTCCGTTTGTCTCAATTTCAACAAAATGACCGGAGTTTATCAGCATATCAGTCAGTCCGCAGATGTTTTCCTGGAGGAGCGGTTCGCCGCCGGTGAGTGTAACATTTGTGACTCCGGTGGAGTTTATCCATTCGGTAAGTTTTGCTGCTGTGAGCATTTCTGCCGGAGCGCTTTCTGTATTTGCCCAGCGTGTATCGCAGTAAGAGCAATTCAGATTACAACGGCGGAAACGAATGAACACCGCAAGTTCACCTGCGCGTGGACCTTCACCGTTTATGCTGACGAATTTTTCAACTACCGGGTATATCATACGTCCTCCTCATACACCGCGCAGTTTTTGGGAGTTTCATATACTGCAACGGAACAGACGGGAAGTCCCTTATCTTTCAGGAGTCCATAGAAATACTTTGCAAAGTTTTCAGCTGTCGGTCTGAACGGGACTGTTATCATCTTGAAGCCCTCTTCACTGAGAGCCTGAACTGTTGAAGGGCGGAGAGTATTCTCTTCATATATGAGAAGGTGGTCATGGCTCTTTGCTATAGAGCGGAGTTCTCCTTTTATGTCGCCGAAGTCAACGAGCATATCGCGGTGAGTGCCCTCAGACTGTAGCTCCTTGCCTGAGAATTCGGCTTCGATCACCCAGTGGTGACCGTGGATATTCGCACATTTTCCTTCATATCCCGATAGAAAATGTGCACTGTCAAAAGAGGCAGAGGTTTTCAGTTTATACATATTATCACTCCGAAAAAAAGGTGTACCTGCGCATAGGTACACCTTGTAAGATCGTAAAATCACACCGGATTCTCCGGCAGGTGCCCTGGTTTTTTTTAACGACAGGATGGCGCAAACGAACTGTCGGGAAATTACACGAGTAATTATACCATAATAATTATTAAGTGTCAAGAGCCTTGACAAGTGACTTGAATACATCTCCACGCTCTTCAAAGTTCTTGAAAATACCGTAGCTTGCAGCGGCAGGGGACATAACGCAGCTCTTTCCGGCTGGAGTTATCTCAGCGGCGAGCTTTACAGCGTCCTCAAGGTGCTGAACATAGTGTATACACGAGGACTCAGACTTTTCAGCTGTAAGCATATCGTAAACACGCTTGCCGGAAGCCTCCATGCAGATGACCTGTATATCAGAGCCGCAGAGGTAGTCAACGAGACTTGTATAGTCGATGCCTCTGTCCATACCGCCGATAAGGATAACAGCGGCGTCAGGAACGCTCTTGGTCGCTTCGATAGCAGTTGCGCAAGCAGTTGAGATCGAGTCGTCGTACCAGCGGATTCCGTGATATGTTCCTACAAATTCGAGACGGTGAGCGAGCGGCGAGAAGCTGCACAAAGCCGTAGTGAACTGTTCCTCAGTTACATACTTGCGGCAGACTTCATAAGCTACTGCGATGTTATAGTGATTGTGTATTCCGAGGAGCTTTATCCTGTCAGCAGGGATAGTATACACTGAACCGGATGTGCGGACGATTCCGTCGTTTACGTAAATATCAGCATTCTCATTCTGAGAAGAGATCGTTTTGATATCAGACGTGATATTATCCGGCTTGATGTCGTGATTTATGATGAGTTCGTCACCTGACTGCTGATGAAGGTATATGTTCTTCTTGGCGTTGTAGTAGTTTTCAAGAGTACCGTAGTGGTCGAGGTGCTCCTCATAGAGGTTAAGGAAAACTGCTTCAGCCGGTGAAACGCTCATGTATTCAAGCTGATGGCAGGAAAGTTCGCAGACAACTATGCTGTCAGGTTTCATATCATCAGCTATCTCAAAGACAGGGATACCGATGTTTCCTGCGATGTGTGCATCGATACCTGATTCTTTAAGAATGTGGTATATAAGGGAAGTAACTGTGCTCTTGCCCTTAGTTCCTGTAATACCGATTATCTGACTGCGGTAAACGGTGAAGAACTCCTGTGTCTCGCTTGTTATCTTACAGCTGAGCTGCGAAGGATGCTTGTCGAGAACGATACCTGGGCTCTTGAATACCATATCGAAACTGTCAAGGCAGGACTGGTAATTCTTTCCGGTTATCAGTCTGACTTTTTCAGGAAGCCCATTTGCTGTCCTGTCGACCGGATTGAGGTCAGCGATGGCTATTTCAGCCGGTTCGCAGTACTGTACTAATTTATGGTAGGTAGACTTTCCCTCTCTGCCGAAGCCGAGTATGCAGACAGTCTTACTGTTTGTTATATTATTCAGATGATCTGAGAAAATGCTCAAAGCAGTCGCTCCATTTCTTTAGTTAAGATCGTCCGGAATTCGTCCGGAAGAAGATTCTCGCTGTTGTATGAACGGCAGCACTCCTCGTTGAGCGCGTCAACGCTCTCAGGCTTGTAGAGACCTCTGTTCTTATACTCTTCAAACAGCAGAGGAAGTTCTATACCGTCCTGCTCGAGTTTCTTTATAGCAAGCGTTACAGCGAGATTGACCTCGTCAATGCTGCCGACGCACTCAAAAGGCTTGTGCTCTGACTGTCCGATAAGCTCGACAAAATAATCAAGCATAGCATTGTCGTTGAGCATATCCTTACCGAATACGTCCTTAAGCTCGCTCAAAGAGAGAAAAGGTGAGAGTATCAGGCATACGAAAAGGCATTTCGGACACTCTCCGCACCAAATATCGGGGGAAACCTTGCTTCCGAGGTTACAGCTCCTGAATACAGGAAGGTATTTCTTATTAGATACGAACATCTTTGCTATTTGGAATTCTGCAAGAGGACGCAGAAAACTGAAATAGTATATGCCTGTACGGAGATATTTCTCCTCATAGTCATGAAAATAACGTTCAAATTCAAAACTCTTGGAGTACTGGTGATTTACTTCCTGACCGGCGACTGTACTCTCATTAGCACTGGATTCATTGGAGAGGACGATGTATTTAAGACCGTTGAGATAAGCTGTTATCTCTGCTGAAAATGCTACTATTGATGAAAAAGGTGTGTGACCGTTGAGGTATCCGGCATTGTTGAGCGGTATAAGCGAGCGGTCAAAACGACGGGAAGCTATCATCAGAGTATCCTCAGGAAGTCCTGCCGCGCTGATAGTCGCTGATATTGAACAGCGCTTGTTTATCGCAAAGCAGCGGCATTTCATACCGGCATTCACGAGAGTTTCGAGAGTCAGAGCGGAATCCTTTCCGCCGCCGATGGGGACGAGACAGCCTTCGGGAGCTTTGCGTACAGCTGTTTCTGTGCAAGTGAAGCTTCCTTCGGTAATTATATCCACAAATGAACTGCGGTCAGCGGATATGCCGTTTACATAAAAGAATTCGCCAAGGCCGAGATACCAGAGCTTTTTCCACCAGTCTATCTGCTCGTCAGACAACTCTCCGCACAATATACGGACTGTCGGAGAACATACGGCTTTCCAGTAGCTGACAGCCTCTGCCATTCCGAGTGAAAAGGCAAGACGTTCAAAAGTAAGATCATTGCTGACTGAGAAACCCTCAGGCTTCGGGAAACTCCATGAAGGTGTGAACTCAGCAAGTCCGTCTATCGAGAAATGATAACTTATCTCGACTTCGCTGTCTGATTCTGTAATCGTGTATGAACGGTAGGTAAAGACAGGAAAGTCGGATCTGAATTTCTCGTATTTGTTCATATGTGCCTCCTGAGTTCAGTTATTGTCCGCTTCGCCGCGGATCTTATTGAAGTGAGCTCTGAGAAGCTCAAAGGTCTCATCTGATATGTCGTGTTCTATCTTGCAGGCATCTTCAGCAGCAGTATCGCGCTGAACTCCAAGATATGCAAAGAAATCTGTGAGGATCGTGTGACGCTCGTAGATATGTTCAGCAACAGCCTTTCCCTCGGGGGTGAGAGTGATGTGATTATCTGAATCAACGAGTACAAGACCGTCATCCTTCATTTTCTTCAGAACGATGGATACGGTCGGACGAGAATAGCCGAGGTAAGAACATATGTCGATGGCGTGAACATCTGGTTGCTTTTTTGAGAGAATGAGAATCGTCTCGAGATAGTTTTCAACCGCTTCGGTAACAGCCATAGTTATCCTCCTTCATGAGTACAATAATATAAATCTTATTATACCACATTCTTTAAGATAAATCAACGGTCATAGGAAAACAGAATGAATAATCAGTCTGTGATTTCAGATTCGTAGCAATCATTGAAGATGCGGTATATTTCAGGGAATTTTGATTTAGTGCGTATAGGTTTGAGCGAGGTATCGGTAAAGCAGTGTGTGGAATGACCTTCTGCACACAGTTTGCCTGTTGTAGAGTTGACGATACGGTAATCAAGTTCCATGATAGTACCGTTAAATTTCACTATCTTAGGGTAGACGGTGAATTCGTCATCAAATCTCAGTGGGGACTTATATTGACAATCGACGGAAAGCACAGGCATAAGTATACCGAGAGCCTCGATCTCTTCAAAGGGCTTACCAGCCTGATTGAGAATAGATATACGCGTCTCTTCGAGTATTCTTATGTAGTTTGAGTGGTGCATTATGCTCATTTTGTCAGTTTCGTAGTAATAAACTTTGCGCTTGTAAGGGTAGATCTTGTTCATGGTAACAGTCCTTTCTGAGTTGTAGTAGTGTGATTTGTCTTGTAACCCAACAGCACAGTGTTATTTGTTTCACAGAGCTGCTGTTTGAAAAATAAGCGGCAAGGAGCCGCTTATATTACCTGGATGTCATAGCGAGCTCGACAGCAGCGTCGAACTGCGGATCACCCTCACCGCCGGCTGGATTTTCAACGATAACATCAGGAACGATACCTACTCCGTTGTAGCTTTCGGAGACCGCAGTCCTGCACTTGGCTACGGTCAGGACGATAGCACCGCCGTCGTCCATTTTTTCTGTTTCCTGGATAGTTCCGTTGCCCCGTGTCTTGATACCGACTATCTGTGCATGAGAGAAGTCTCTCAGCGCAGCAGCAAAGAGCTCAGCTGTGCTCACGGTATCCTTGTCAACGAGGACGATGAGAGGCAGATCAAGTTTATTATCATCAGAGTAGACTATAGTCTCGGTATGACCGTCCTTATAGTCTGCTGTTGCGATTATGCCTTCCGGTAGCAGGGGATCAGCGCATTCTTCAAGCGCAGAGATAAGACCACCCTCGTTTCCTCTTAGGTCGATGATAAGCGACTTCGCACCATTGGCAGTCAGTGAGCCAAGCTGGTCGAGGAACTGGTCGGGAGTATTCTTTCTGAATCCTGCTATCTGGATATAGCCTATGTAGCCGTTAGTCATTTTGCTTGTGACAGACTGGATATCGATAGAACGTCTTCTGAAAGTATAGTCAGTATCGATACCGTTGCGGCGTATAGTAAGGGTAACGGAAGAACCTTCTGTACCCTGTATTTCGTTCATAGCATCTGAAAAGCCGATAGAGTTTACATCTTTTCCGTCGATCTTTATGATGATGTCATCATTGAGCAGTCCCGCTTCGATGGCAGGGGAATCAGCAAGTATATCTGTTATACGGATATAGCCGCTTACGTCTTCAGCAAGAGTAAGACCGATACCGGTCTGTGAACCTTCTTCAATAGACTGTTCAGCTTCGTATTCATCAGCTGTGAGGTACTTTGAGTAGGGATCTCCGAGACCATTGACAAGACCTTTGAGAGTGCCGTCGTTGAGACCGCTGTCATTGATCTCGCCGTAGTAATGCTCTCGTATATATGCGTCAACTTCGTTCAGGGAGTTGTATTTCTTTGACTTTTCATTTACGTCAACGACCTTCTCGTTAAAGCTCTGGAGCGTAAAGAAGGATGTCAGGATAAAAGTGACAGCTGAAGCTATCATTACCAGACTCAGCGCCAGACCGAGAGTGATCTTTTTGTTCATATTGTGCTCCTATGTGCAAAATTCGGGCAGTAAGAAACTGCCCGGAATTAAATATTAAGATTTACGGATGTACATATACGAGAGGATCCTGAGCGGCTCCGTTTACTCTTACCTCAAAGTGGAGATGATCTCCTGTAGAGTGACCTGTACAGCCGATAACGCCGACCTGCTGACCAGCCTCGACATAGTCGCCGACTGATACTGTCGCATATCTGAGATGACCGTAAAGGGTTGAATATGTACCGTCGTGAGAAATAACTACATAGTTACCGTAACCGCTTCTGCAGCAGTTGTAGGTCTTGGGGCAGTCATGAGTACAGTTATTGTCAACTGCAACGACTGTACCGGATTTTGAAGCAACAGCTGCACCACCGCCGATACCGCCGTCACCGATGTCGATACCGTTGTGATTTCTTCCCCAACGAGGACCGAATGGGCTGGAAATATAGCAGAAACCTGGTGCTGGCCAGCAGAAACCGCTTGCAGAAGGAGTAGCATCATACTGTACGGGTGTAGTATCAACAGTTCCCTGTGATGATGAACCACTGTCATTGTTCTGTGCCTGCTGCTGCGCTCTCTGAGCAGCTTCTGCAGCAGCTCTCTCTTCAGCGAGTCTGCGCTGCTCTTCCTCATAACGTTTCTGAGCAGCTTCCTGTTCACGCTTGATCTGTTCTCTGATAGCTGCGTCTTCAGCGTCGAGAGAGTCCTGATATGCTTCAAGCTTAGCCTTGTCGTTAGCGAGCATGCTCTCCTCAAGGGCGATACGCTCGAGAACTTCCTTTGTCTGAGACATTTTTTCATTGTAGCTTTCGAGTTCAGCTTCTTTTTCTTTTTTCTTGACTTCCTGTGAATCAAGCTTCATCTCAAGAGTGAGCTTTTCAGTCTCGAGAGCCTTTTTCGATTCATTGAGAGAGTCTATATCGCTGAGAAGCTGATTGATGAGATCCTCATCGTATGCAGCGATACGGTTTACCATTTCGATATTGGAAAGAGTATCATAGAAACTGGAAGAACCGAGAATAACAGCAGCGAGATTGTCGTCGCCTGATACATACATTGAATAGAGACGCTCTTTGAAGTCAACGATCTTATTGTCGATAGTAGTCTGCTGGTCAGCGATGGACTTGTCGAGCTGGTCGATATTCGCCTTTGAAGCGTCAATATCCTGGTTGATCGAATCAAGCTCGATATTGAGCGAATTGATATTCTCACGGATGAGATCTATCTGATTGTTGAGAGTCTCCTGATAAGCTTCTTCGTTAGCTTTGTCGCCTGCGAGGGCGTTGAGCTGATTCTGATACTCGTTTATTTTCTGCTGATTAGCTTCTCTTTCTTCCTGGATCTCCTGAAGTGTTCTTGCTGAAGCCTTGCCTGATTTGTTGTTAATTGCAGGATAAGTGACTACAAGACCGGCAGAGAGCGCGGTGCAGGTCACGAATGAGAGAAACTTCTTTGCTATGTTTAATTTGCTCATAAGCTCTGACGGTTAATCCCGTCCGACACTCCTTTCTGATCAAACATCAATATGCTTTCTTGTACTGATAACGCTTCCCAGAGCACCGATCACAGCACCCGCAACAAGATATGAAACGAGAACTACAAGTCTGATGTCGGAGAAGGGGATAATGCTCTTCATACCGAAAGTCTGCATGATATACTGCTCATTTGTGATGACCTTGTATGCAGAACGGTATATGCCCCATGTAATGAGGAAAGAGCCTGCACCGGCAAAGAATCCGGTGATCATGCCTTCTACAAAGAAAGGCATACGTATGAAGGCGTTTGTGGCACCAACATACTTCATTATCTGTATCTCCTCACGGCGGGCAAAAACGCTTGCCTTTGTGGTATTGGAGATCATTATCATAGATACGATAGCAAGAGCTATGATAACTGCACTCGCAATAAGTGTAACAACACGTCTGAGCTCTTTGAGGAACTCTGCGACCTGAGGTGAGGACTGGGCCTTCTGTACACCTGTGAGTTTTGTTATCGCTTCCGAGGTATTTGATATTGTGTCTGTGTCTTTAACTGTTACGCTGAAGCCGTCCGGCATAAAGTCAGCATCAGTTATATATGTGTCGAAAATCTCCTTTGCAGCAGGGAGTTCATCCTTCTTCTGCTGGAGAGCGTCTTCCTTTGAACGGAATTCGACAGAGTTGACGTTATCGAGCTTTCTGATAGCCTGTTCTGTCTGCTGCAGAACATCGTCCGAAACGCCTCGTTCCATAAATACTACGATCTCATTCTGATCGTTAAGACCGAGGATCATGGAGTTCATATTGATATAGAAGAGTACCGATGCACCGACAAGCAGAAGAGATATAAGAAGAACACAAAATGTGGCAAATGCCATCATTTTATTCTTCCATATATTCTCGACACCCTGATCGGTAAGGTACTTGATACCGCTTAGCTTCATTCTGCACCTCCTGATGTTTTTTCACCGCTGATAGCAGCAATAACTTCATCCGGAGTCATCTGATCTATCGGTATATCCGGAGTTTCACCAGCGCCGAGGAGCTCCTGTTCTTCTCCGTCTTTGAGAATAGCGTCAACAAGTGCGTCTGCACTGTTTTCGGGCTTCTGAGGTGCAGGAGAATCAATAGCTGAAGCAGCCTGGAGCGCTTCACTGTCAGGTGAGGCAGCTTCAAGAGCATAACCGTACTGTATTGACTCCTGATCGGATATAAGGTCATCGCCGGCACCAAGCATGACTTCGTCAAATACTATTTCACCGCCGGTGATGTTGATGATACGACCGCCGAAATGTCTTACAAGGTCGTGCTCGTGAGTTACCATAAGGATAGTGGTACCCTGATCGTTAATACTTTTCAGGAGTTCTACTATCTCATATGAGAGCTCCGGATCGATGTTTCCGGTAGGCTCGTCGGCAATAATGAGCTTAGGATCGTTAACGAGCGCACGGGCGATAGCAACACGCTGCTTTTCACCGCCGGAGAGCTCGTCCGGGTATGAATTTGTTTTAGAATGGAGTCCTACAAGACTGATAACGTAGGGGACTCTCTTTCTGATATACTTTATAGGAGCGTCTATAACTCTGAGAACGAAAGCGATGTTCTCATATACAGTCATAGACGGAATAAGTCTGAAATCCTGGAATACGAAGCCGAGAGTACGGCGGAATTCCGGTATTTTGCGTTTTCTGAGCTTATTGAGATTGTAACCGTTGACTGTAACTACTCCGCTGGTGGCATCTATCTCTTTAAGCAGAAGTTTTATCATTGTACTTTTACCCGCACCGGAGGAGCCTACTACGAAAGCGAAGTCGCCGTCGTTTATCTTCAGGCTGACGTTATTGAGCGCGTCGACACCTGTAGAGTAGGTCACGGATACGTTTTTAAGTTCAACCAAATTATTACACCTGCCTTAATCGGCGTGAAGATGTGTCCCGCGGCAGAAGCCGCGCCGGGATCAGAACTTCACAGGGTTCGCAGACAGGTACTTCTTGACCATGAGCGCGATCTTGAAGATGATAGCGTGGTCGAATTCGCGGAGGTCGAGACCTGTGAGCTTTTTGATCTTTTCGAGTCTGTACACGAGAGTATTTCTGTGTACGAAGAGTTTTCTGGAAGTTTCGGAAACGTTAAGATTGTTCTCGAAGAATTTCTGAATAGTGAAGAGTGTTTCGTGGTCGAGGGACTCGATGCTGCCTACCTTGAATACTTCGTGGAGGAAAGTCTCACAGAGAGTAGTGGGGAGGTGATAGATGAGTCTTGCGATACCGAGGTTGTCGTAGGTTACGATAACCTTGTCTGTATCGAATACCTTGCCGACTTCAAGAGCCATCTGAGCTTCCTTGAATGAACGGGCAAGATCCTTGACACCGACAACTGCAGTACCGATACCAACGTTTACACGGGTATAGAACTCGCTGCTGAGAGTATCAGCGATAGAGCGTGCGAGCTTTTCGAGATCCTTGGAGTCGAGAGCGCTCTTGAGCTCCTTAACGAGAACTATATCAGTTTCTGTTATATTGAATACAAAGTCCTTGTTCTTATCGGGAAAGAGGTTCTGGATAACGTCATAAGCAGAAATATCGTTTGCAGAGATGATCCTGATGAGGAATACTGCTCGGCTGATCTCAGCATTGAAGTGGAGCTCACGAGCCTTGATAACGATGTCTCCGGGGAGAACGTTGTCGAGGATAACGTTCTTTATGAAGTTATTGCGGTCGTACTTTTCATCGTAGTACTGCTTGATGTTTGAGAGAGCGATAGCAAGGATGCTTGCATACTTAGCAGCAGCATCGTCAACGCCTTCAACGAAAACAGCATAATCAGGCTTTACACGTGAGCCGAAAGGCTTGTAGGTAAAACCGTCACGGATGAAAATATCGTGGGAATCTGTAAGATCGAGTGAAACGAACTCATTTGTTGTACCCACTCTTGTAAGATCGCTGCAAGCGATGATGGTAGCTGTCTCATCGACAACACCGATAGTAGCGTCGATAGAATCACGCATCTGATGAACTAAACCCTGAAATAATCTGTTGGACATAATATACATCCCTTCTCTGAAAAATTATATATGTTGTAAACTTAACGGGAAATTTCAAGGAAATCAATATGTTACAAATTGTAACACAAATATGTGTTCAAATTGTGAAAGTATTGTTAATTTTCTGTGAAACCCCTTATTTTGAGCCAAATACAGGCGTTTTTACGAACGTAAAAATGACAAATATTAGCAGACTTTGTTACCTTTTTGTAACTTTTTTGTTTGCTAAATGTAATTTTTACATCTTCTCAGGCTGTTCGATGTTGAGCAGAGTGAGAACATTTCTGAGAGTCTGTTTAACTGCTGTACAGAGGAGCAGTCTTGCGTTTCTCAGCTCTTCTGACTCGGCATTCTTTACGCTGCAGGCGTCATAGAAGCGGTGGAAGAGAGTAGCAAGGTCGATAGCGTATTTTGTGATCTTAGCCGGATCGTAGCTCTTGGCTGCGAGGTCGATCTCCTTCGGGAGTGAAGCGAGATGGCGGATAAGCTCGATCTCGCGTGGGTCGCTGAGGAGATCATAATCGGCTGTTTCGGGTATCTTAACGCCCTCTTCGCTGAGATTTCTCAGGAGACTGCAAATTCTTGCGTGGGCGTACTGAACATAGTAAACGGGGTTCTGAGAGGACTTCTCAACTGCAAGGTCGAGGTCGAACTCAAACTGTGAATTAGCTTCACGGAGATTGAAGTAGAATCTTGCTGCGTCGATCGGTATCTCATCGAGGAGTGTTACTAGTGTAATTGCCTTACCGCTTCTCTTTGAGAGTTTTACAACTTCGCCGCCGCGTACAAGACGCACCATCTGCATGAGAACGACGTCAAGCTTGTTCGCGTCAACGCCGAGCGCAGTTAGAGCGGCTTTGAGTCTCGGAACATATCCGTGATGGTCAGCGCCGAGAACGTTTATAGCCTTGTCAAAGTTACGTGTTACGAGCTTGTCGTAGTGGTAAGCGATATCGGGTACTATATAAGTATAGAGACCGTTGCTTCTCTTGAGTACAAAATCCTTGTCGAGACCGTATTCGGTAGCCTTGAACCAAATAGCGCCGTCCTGTTCGTAGGCGTGACCTGTTTCGAGGAGCTTGTCTACGACTTTAGCTGTTTCGTTTTTAGCGTGTATTGTGCTTTCGCGGAACCAGTTATCGTAAACGATGCGGTACTTTTTGAGATCTCTCTCGAGTCCCTCTATATTGAGGGGGAGAGCGTAATCAACGAGAGCCTTGCGGCGTTCCTCTTCGGAAACATCCTGAAGCTCGAAGATGTGCTTGTGATAGTAGTTTGCAGCGTGTTCGATGATGTCTGTGCCGAGATAAACATCTTCGGGCATTTCAAAATCCTGTCCTTCGCCGCTGAGCGCGTAAATTTCGGCACAGAGCTTTTCTGTGTCCTCGCGGTTCTCATAGATGAGCTGCTGTCCTTTTTCGGAGCAGAGCTGCATATATCTGAGGGAGAGCGACTTTCCAAATTTTTCAATCTGATTGCCGGCATCATTTACGTAGAACTCGCGTTCTGCATGATAGCCTGCCCATTGGAGCACGCTTGCGAGACAGTCACCGATAGCACCGCCTCTTGCATTTCCTATGTGCATAGGACCAGTCGGGTTGGCTGAAACGAATTCAACGAGGACTTTTTTCCCCTTTCCGAGTTCAGTTCTTCCGTAGTTATCCTTTTCTTCAAGGACGTTTCTTACTACGTCCGAGAACCATTTTCTTCCGAGGAAAAAGTTAAGGAATCCGGGGCCGGCAACTTCTGCACGGTCAAAGATAGTTCCTTCAAGTGTGAGCTTTTCACAGATAAGATCAGCGATCTTTCTCGGTGGGAGCCTGAAAGCCTTTGCACATACCATAGCGGTATTTGCGGCGAAGTCTCCGTGTGATTTGTCGGCGGGTATCTCGATGTTGAAAGCCGGGAGCGGAACAGCCGGAACAGCTTCCTCTGCGACGAGCTTTCCGAGAGCGTCCATTATAATTTCATTGAGCTGTGCGGACGCCTGTTTGATGAGGTCTGACATTTTGCATTTATCCTTTCTGTCAGTTCTGTGACTGAACTGTCATAATTATTTCATTATCTGAAAGATACGAAGAATTAAGATCGAGCGTATACTTCATATAAACCTTGCCGTCGCGGTCGAGAGTGTTCCTGATGGCGTGAGTGTAAACGCCTATCTGGAGATTGCCGTAGGGCGTTCCATATTGGCAGAAGTGTTTTCTGCCAATTTCAAGAGATAGTACGGAATTGGTAGTTCCGGCACGCACTATCGAAGCGCTGCTCGAACCGTCTATTTTAATAGTGGTGACCGAGCCCTCAAAGCCGGTTGCGGAAGTATCCTCGTATGAAATTATATCCAAGCCGTTCTCGTGGCTGAGGGCAGCCTTTGTGAGAAGTTCCGTCTCACTTTTTTCGCCGTCCTGCCATTGGATGCTTGTAAGCGAAATCAAAACGTTGGTTTTCAAAATGTGCTCCTTATCAGTAATTTCTCTCAGCGTTCTCGATTGCCTGTTCGAGGAGCTTGTCAACGAGGTAGCTCTGTGTCATTCCGAGATGCTCCATGAGCTTCGGGTAAACGCTGTTGCTCCTGAGTCCTGGAGAAGTACCTATTTTATTGAGGTAAAGCTCGTTGTCCTCTGTGAGGATGAAGTCGATGCGGGCAAGTCCTTTGCAGCCGAGAGCCTTGAAGGCACGGACCGCTGTGTCTCTGATCTTCTGCTGGAGCTCATTTGAAATGTCAGCGGGGATGGCAAGGTCATCACCCGTACTGCGGTTGACTTCTGTCGGATCGTATTTCTTTCCAACAGAGAGTATCTCGCCGATGAACGAAGAAAAAGGATTATCATAACCGAAAACTGCAGCTTCAAGCTTCCTGCCCTTGAGATATTTTTCAACGACTACTTTTTTGTCGTTTGAGAAAGCTATCTTGACTGATGCAACAAGCTGTTCGTAGTCGTGGGCAATAGTAGTGCCGGCACTGCTTCCGCTGCAGGCTGGCTTAACAACGAGCGGATAGCCGAGCTTGTCAGCGATCTGTGCGCAGCGTTCATCGATGTTGCTGAGTTCTCGCGGAGGTATGAGCTGCCAGTCGGCTGTTTTTATACCGTAGTCATCAAGTATCATATGAATGTGCGACTTATCTATACAAGCCGCAGCAGAGAGGACTCCACAGCCAACGTATGGTATGCCGGAGAGCTCAAGAAGGCCCTGGATAGCTCCGTCAGCGCCCTTGCGTCCCTGAATTACGGGGAATACGACGTCGATTCGCTTTATGGAGGTTTCACCGTTTTCGATAGTTATTATACCTCTGTGAAGCGGATCGGGGGAAATGATAGCGGAAGTACAGTCAGGGTTGATGTCCCATATGCCGTTCTCTATCTCATCTACGTCTCCCGGGAAGTAGAGCCAGCGTCCTTTCTTAGTGATACCGATGCAGATTACTTCATATTTTTCTGTCGGAATGTTCCTGATAACTGCAGCAGCCGAAGCGAGCGAAAGCTTGTATTCACGCGACGTACCGCCGAAGATAACAGCAGCCTTTATCTTTGCCATAGCAGTCTCCTTCTTTAAGTTGTAGCGAGTAATTGAGCATAGTGAATTTCAAGTATCACTATATTTTATCACATTTCACAAAAAACTGCAAGTAATTTTTGCTAAAATGAAGAAATCCGCAGTAAAATTCGCAAGGATAGCGCATAGCGGACAATTTTCAACAATATTATTTGTGCATAATTACAACGGATTTTTTCGCGATTCGTGATTTTGATGAAAGTACCTTTGTTTATAATGACGAAGCCGCCGGAGCTTAAATGCGAAAAAGCTCGGCGGCATACGCGATTATTAATGTGTATCTGTGTTATCTTCTTCCAGCTTCTGTGTCTGAAATAGTTTTAGAATCATGTGCGAGAATGTAATCCCATACCTCATTTATCGTAGTGAAAGCAATTCCGATGTAGCTGTCAGCACAGCCGTAGTATATGGCGATCCTGCCTGTAGCCGGATCGGTAAGCGCGGCACACGGAAAGCATACATTTGGTACAAATCCGCGTTCCTCATACCATTCCTCGGGAGCGAGGAGATAGTTCTCACAGCGATGCAGAACTTTTGAAGGCTCATCTAAATCAAGTATAGCCGCGCCGATACTGTAAACATATCCGTTGCAGGTGTTTACAACACCGTGATAGAATAGGAGCCAGCCATGATCTGTTTCGATAGGTGCAGGACCAGCGCCTATCTTGAGGTTCTCCCACCAGTTGTCGCTCTTTCCCATAACGTGGCGGTGTCTGCCCCAGAATTCCATATCATTGCTTTCGGATAGAAATATATCGCCGAAAGCCGTATGACCGTTATCACACGGACGAGAGAGCATGACATATCTGCCATTGATTTTTCTTGGGAAAAGGACAGCGTTTCTGTTGTACGGCAGGAAAGGATTCTCTATTCTTCTGAAAGTTTTGAAATCCTTGGTCACGGCGACACCGATAGTCGGACCGTAAGCGTCCTGACACCACATAATATAGTATGTGTCTTCTATTTTTACGAGTCGCGGATCATAGGCGTAGATCGGCATAAAAGAGTCGCCGTTATCATCTGTGAACGGTATCTTTTCCGGTTCAAAATCCCAGTGTATAGCATCCTTGCTTCTTCCGAGATAAATATTAGGGATACCGTTGCGCTGTTCACCGCGGAAAACACCGATAAAACCGCCATTGTACGGCATTACAGCACTATTGAATATGCGAGCAACATCGGGAAGGGGATTTCTGCCTGTTATTGGGTTTTCGGAGTATCTCCAGACCGGAGCAGTGCAGTCTGCAGGTTTATCCTGCCAGGGAATATTGCTGAGAGGTTTGCCTATTAAATTAATATCTGACATAATTTACTCCTTCTGCTTAATTGCCTAAAAATTAAGTAGCATTGATATTAATTAAAGTATAGCGCATATTCGTTTAATTGTCAATAAGTAAAGCCGAATAGCTTTAAATTCAGAAAAGTGTACTAAAGTGAGAGACGTATTTCTGCTGAACTGCATAAAAATGTTGATTTTTTTTACGTTATAGTATATAATAGTATATTATTGAAACATAGAAACGGAGTCCGCTTATGAATCTGAACGAATTTGTCAATGCGCTGTCCTATGGAAAACTTGATGCAAAGCTTAAACAGCTTTACGGTAATACTGATATGGCACTCCTGAGAAACAAAGCACGTTATCTTAGTGCGGCTGAAAAGTTCTCGCGCCTTTACCCGGTATGCGGTGATATCCGTGTTTTCTCGGTTCCGGAAGTAATGGACCTGACAGGAGGCGTTTGCGCAGAGATCGGCGGATGTAAGCTTTCAGCTGCCGTTGACAGAGATGTGTTCGCTATTGCTTCCCTAAATGATGAAGGAGTTATTCGCGTCGCTACGGAAAATGGAACTGAGGTTGCTTTTAAGACTAGTCAGCTTAAACCTTTGGATGACGAAAAGGGAAATTTTGCTGCTCTTGTGCGTGCTGTGGCTTCTAAAACAGAAAATGCAGGAATCGCTCTTAGCGGAATGGATATTTATATTGCTTCTTCAGCAGAACAAGAAAAACAGCCAGTTATGCCTGTGCTTCTTGCATATGTTATTGGTGCTCTCTGCGGCGATAATGCTAGTAGTGAGGAAATAACACTAAGAGCACGTTCAGCCGAATCTTCAAGCAGGGGAGCCGTGTGCAGTTTATCTGATTATACTTTATGTGCTGACGGTGGAGTGATTTTTGTTGATTCTGCATTTTCAGACGAACCGGATATAAGACGTTTAAACGCTGATATTTCTGCAGACGGATATTGCCTTTGTGTGACTTCTACTGGGAAGAGTGAAGAAGAATCAGCAGCTTCGGATATTAACAAGATTGCTGCTGAACTCGGAGCGGACACTCTTAACTCTGTCAATGAGGAAGGTTTTTTCGCCAGTCTGCCGGTATTGAGAACAAAATTCAGTGACATTCTTCTCGCAAAAGCTACCGGATTCTATATTGAGACTGAACGAGTGAGACAAGCAGCAGAATTGCTCGAAATAGGGGATACTGATGGGTTCTTTAAAGCGGTGGATACACTTGGAGGAATATGTAGCGAGTCACTTGGTTCAGATCTTAGTCACAGACTTCTTGGAGAGAATGGGGCTGTTATAGACAGTGGTAGCCGTGATGGAAAGCTTAAGTTTTTTGTTCCGGGATACCTTACCGACGATTATATTTCGGAAATGGAGCGTGTTTTTGGAATTGGCAGTTGTCAGCCAGTGAATATAAGAATGCTCGGAGCTTGTGAAATAATAGTTTGAGAATAATAAACCCGGTCGGTCATGATTACTTGACTGGTTTTTATTTGTTGTGGTTTGGGGGTAATTTTTAGTAAGGTAATGAAAATAGCCCTGTTCAATATAGGTTCAGCCTCTTGCCTGCAAAAAAATAGCGTAGCAGTCAATTAACTGCTAAGAACGAAGTCCGCCTGTCTACCTATGTTAATTATGATACTGATGACGATGACTCAAAAGAGAGACGAGCTATTACCCTTCGTAATGCCAAGAAACGAACAGCAGATATTCTACGAGAAAAGTTTAGTATCAAAACCATTAATTTTGATTTAAAGAAAGAACTTGCGGTTTGCCCTTTTGCAAATGACAATGATCATGAAGGAGTATCATTCGTGCATAAGACAGTATATGAATACTTTACGGCAGTCAAACTTTATGAGGATTCTTTTGCCGATTATGATTCTGATTACTTCAATAAAATAGACAACTACGATTTAATGGCTAAAGAGGTTATGGAAAGCTATGTTGAAGCATTCCGTTATGCTAATAAAAAAGGCGATGTTTTCAAATATTTATGTGAAATGGACGGAGAACCGTTCGCTACTACTCTAGAGAGTCTATCCTAAAATTTGTGTAAACCTCTGAAGTAGTGTATAATAGAAGAGACACTACTTCGGAGGTTTTAATTATGAGCAGAAGACGAAGAAATGAAACAGAAGAGCAGCGTGCAAGAAGAGAGCTGATAAGCGATTT
>JAEEGL012075753.1_pt1 | contig 32529 bp, 32 predicted proteins | sample 9134231 | NCBI WGS metagenome assembly JAEEGL01 (sample SAMN16246548, study PRJNA631951) | gut metagenome | biome: gut microbiome; feature: rumen; material: fiber-attached | host: Bos | place: Iran: Karaj | collected 2018-10
AAGGCGATCATCGCTTCTCTGCACGAGTTCAACCCGATGATGGGGCACCGCGGCTGCCGTCTGGCTGTCACCTATCCGGAGATCGCAGCAATGCAGACCAAGGCTGTCATCAAGGCGGCAATCAATGTCAAGAAGGCACATCCGGACTGGACTGTCGAGCCGGAGATCATGATCCCGCTGGTCGGCGAGGTCAAGGAGCTCAAGTTCGTCAAGGACGTTGTTGTCAAGACTGCTGACGCTGTCATCGCAGAGGCAGGCGTGGAGCTGAAGTATCAGGTTGGTACGATGATCGAGATTCCGCGTGCCGCTCTGACCGCTGACGCGATCGCGAAGGAGGCAGACTTCTTCTGCTTCGGCACGAACGATCTGACCCAGATGACGTTCGGCTTCTCCCGCGACGACGCAGGCAAGTTCCTCGGCGCATACTATGACACCAAGATCTTCGAGAGCGATCCGTTCGCAAAGCTCGATCAGACCGGTGTCGGCAAGCTGATGAAGATGGCAATCGAGCTGGGCAAGCCGGTCAATCCGAAGCTCCACTGCGGTATCTGCGGTGAGCACGGCGGTGACCCGACCTCTGTCGAGTTCTGCCACGAGATCGGTCTGGACTATGTCTCCTGCTCGCCGTTCCGCGTGCCGATCGCACGTCTGGCAGCAGCACAGGCAGCACTCCGCTGATTTCACACACAAACGCATAACCAACGAACCCCCGCAGATTCCGGTCTGCGGGGGGTTGTTTTATTCTCTGACAGCTTCGGCGAATGTACGCAGAAGCAATATTGCGCGTTCACGCTGATTCTGCGGCAGGCTTTCATACAGGGTGAGAAGCGATTGCGTATCCGGCTGCCCGGTGCCGTTGACAATATAATCTGTGGAAATGTTCAGCGACGCGGCGAGCTTTCGCAGCGTTGTAATTGTCATGTTCTTTTTACCCTTTTCAATATCCGCAAGAAACTGCACGGAGATGTCGGCGAGCTCTGCCAGCCGTTCGCGCGATAGTCCCTGCCCTTTCCGCAGGTTCAGAATCCTTGCGCCTGTTTCAGCATACGGATAATCCATATTATCACCTCTGGATATAGTATAACCGAAACAAAAGATATATAAAATCATCTATAGATATTGACAAACAATATCTATAGATGTATAATAATGATAGAATCTGTTGATTCTGCAATACAATACGGAGGTTTCAGTATGAAAGCAATCGTATGCGAAATGTGCAGCGGGCATGATTTTGTCAAAGACGGCGACTTTTTTGTCTGTCAGTCGTGCGGCACGAAATATTCTGCCGACGATGCCAAAAAGATGATGGTGGAAATCGAGGGCAAGGTCGATGTATCCGGCAGCTCGGTGAAGATCGACCGGAGCGAGGAGCTGGAAAAGCTCTATGCGCTTGCCCGCCGCGCCAAGGAAAACAACGATTCCGAGAACGGCGCGAAATATTATGCGATGATTCTGGAGAAAAAGCCGGATGATTGGGAAGCGGCGTTTTATTCGATGCATTTCCGCAATCAGAACATCAAAGTCGGCGAGATCAGCAATGCACAGTCGCGTTACAAAAGCAGCATTAAATCTATTCTTCAGCTTATCAAACAGCAGGTTCCGGCGGGCGCGGAGCAGAAAAAAGCCGTGCAGGAGGTCGGAGATGCAGCAGTCTCTTTCTGGAAATTAACAGTAGCAAATCTGGATGGTGTCGCTGTTGCGGTTGCGCAGTCGATGCCCTTTCAGCGCGGCATTTTTATCACGGAAATCGGTGATGTGATCGCCGATGAATTCGAGGGCGACAAAGGCATCACGGATATTGCTGTCAGTCTCTGGAAGCTCGGAGAAGAATATACCGTAGAGCAAATGAAGGGCGGCATGTTCAAGCAATATTACAAGCAAATCGCCCCGTTTGCAGAACAGACACTGCAAAAAATACAGCAGCAGGACAGTCAGTACAGACTCGAAATACCAAAGAGCGGCAGTTGCTACATCGCCACCTGTGTCTACGGCAGCTACGACTGCCCGCAGGTCTGGACGCTGCGCCGCTTCCGCGACAACACCCTCGCCGCAACATGGTACGGGCGTGTATTCATCCGCACCTATTACGCAATCAGTCCGACGCTGGTGCGCCTGTTCGGTGAAACAAAGTGGTTCCGCGGCATGTGGAAAAAGCCGCTGGACAGCATGGTCACGGCGCTGCGCAGAAAAGGCGTGGCAGATACGCCCTATCGCGACAAATGATGCATAATCCGCACGATTCCGCCCATACTATCCCCGGGAGGGATGCACATGCTTGGATTCATCATCGGCTGCATGGTCGGCGGGACGGTCGGCGTCACGGCAATGTGCCTGTGCAATGCCGCCGCCGCGAGCGACCGCCACATAGAATGAAAAAACACCCATTTCCGCGTGAAATGGGTGTTTTTTGTGTGCCGTATCAGCAGCCGAAGCCGAACAGCGAGCAGAGCATCTTGAAGAAGCTGTTCATGCACATGACGGTAGCCTCCCTCTCTGTGGATTTCCCCTCGGGATGCTTTCATCATAGCACATTTTATGCGAAGAATCAATGCAAAAAATCTGCCGGAAATGGGCGGTTTTTCCGTTCTCAGCGGAATTTGCGCTGCTCGGCGTCATAGGTGAAGCCCGCCGCTCTGAGCTTTTCGGTCAGTGCGTCCATGTCGATGCCGTTCGCCTTGCAGAATTCCTCGAGCGTGATGCCCTGATCGCGCAGGCAGGTGTTGACATAGCTGAACAGGATAAACGGGTCATTCGGAATTGCCATGCTGTGCTCCTTTCTGCCGTTATCCGGCAAACTGACTCTGATAGAGATGCGCGTAGAAGCCGCCGTGCTCCAGCAGCGCTGCGTGGCTGCCCTGCTCGATGATATGCCCGTCCTTCATCACGAGGATGAGGTCAGCCTCCTGCACGGTCGAGAGGCGGTGCGCGACGATGAACGACGTCCGCCCCTGCATCATCTGCTGAAACGCCGACTGGATCTTCAGCTCGGTGCGCGTGTCAATCGAGGAGGTTGCCTCGTCGAGAATGAGCACGGGCGGCAGACAGAGCATCACGCGCGCGATGCAGAGCAGCTGCCGCTGTCCCTGCGAAAGCGAGCCGCTCTTGTCGCTGATGACGGTGTCATAGCCCTGCGGCAGACGCCGGATGAAGCTGTGCGCGTGCGCAGCCTTTGCCGCCGCGATGACCGCTTCGTCGTCGGCATCGGGGCGTCCCATGCGGATATTCTCCCGCACGGTCGCGTGCCTGAGCCATGTGTCCTGCAGCACCATCCCGATCTGGGCACGCAGGCTTTCGCGCGTGATCTGCCGGATATCGGTGCCCTCCGCGAGAATCGCACCGCCGCTTACGTCATAGAACCGCATCAGCAGGTTGATGAGCGTCGTCTTGCCGCAGCCGGTCGGTCCGACGATCGCGACGCGCTGCCCGGGCTGCACATCGATATTGCAGTGCGTGATGAGCGGGCGCTCCGGGACATAGGAAAAGCTGACGTCGTCAAAGCGGATTGCACCCTCTGCGGATTCGAGCACGCAGGCGCCCTCGGGGTCCGGCGACTGCGCGGGCTCCTCGATCAGCTGAAAGACGCGGTCGGCGCAGGCGAGGGCATTCTGCAGCTCGGTCATCACGCCGGAGATCTCATTGAACGGCTTGGTGTACTGGTTTGCATAGCTCAGGAAGCAGGAGAGTCCGCCGACCGTGATGCGCCCGGAGATCGCCGCGAGCGCGCCGGTCAGCCCGACAGCCGCGTACACGAGCGCATTGATGAAGCGCGTGACCGGGTTGGTCAGCGAGGAATAGAAGGTCGCCCGCAGCGAAGCCTCCTGCAGCGCGTCATTGCACGCATCAAATTTGCGGAGCACCGCCTGCTCCTGCGAGAACGCCTGCACAATGCGCTGCCCGCTGACCGTTTCGTTGATCAGCGCGGTCTGTGCGGCGCGGGTCTGCGCCTGCTGCTGAAACAGCGCATAGGTGCGCTTGGCGATGAAGCTCGCTGCAAAGAGCGAGAGCGGCGTCAGCACGATGACAACGACCGTGATGCCCGGGTGGATCGTGAGCATGAAGAGCAGCGTGCCGAGGATGGTCAGAACGCCGGTGAAGAGCTGCGTAAAGCCCATGAGCAGCCCGTCTGCGAACTGATCGGTGTCGGAGATCATCCGGCTGACGATCTCGCCGGTCGGGTGACTGTCGAGATAGCTGACCGGCAGCACCTCAAGCCGCGCAAACGCCTGATCGCGAATCTGCTCGACCACGCGGTAGGTGATGCGGTTCGTCAGCAGGCTCATGACCCACTGTGCCAGCGCGGTCACGGCGACCGACACGCCGACGGTGAACAGAATACGCGAAACAGCGCCGAAATCGACATTTCCGGCTCCCGCGATCGCATCGAGCGCGCGCCCGACGAGAATCGGGATATAGAGCGTCAGCGCGACGGTGACGACCGCCAGCAGCAGCGTCAGCACGAGCCACAAACGGAATCGCTTCACATAGCGCAGCACACGCCGGAGCGTGCCTGCCTGTGCCTTCTCAGCCATTTGCCTGCACCTCCCCCTGATGCTGTGATGCGTAGATTTCCTGATAGACCGGGCAGCTCTGCAGCAGCGCATCATGCGTGCCGATGCCCGCGAGATGCCCGTCATCGAGCACGAGAATTTTGTCGGCGTGAGCAATCGAGGCGGTTCGCTGCGACACGATGAACACGGTCGGGCGGTCGGGCAGCGTTTTCAGTGCCTGCCGCAGTGCCGCGTCGGTCGCGTAGTCGAGTGCGGAGGCGCTGTCGTCGAGAATGAGAAATTCCGGTCGGCGGACCAGCGCACGCGCGACCGTCAGGCGCTGCTTCTGACCGCCGGAGAAATTGCGCCCGCCCTCCTGCACGGGTTCGTCGAGTCCGCCGGGCTTTGCCTGCACGATATCGACCGCCTGTGCCGCTTTCAGTGCATCCCAGAGGGCTTCGTCATCGGCGTCGGCTTTGCCCCACTGCAGATTCTCGCGGATCGTACCCTGAAAGAGCACTGCCTTCTGCGGCACGATGCCGATGCGTCTGCGGAGGTCATCGCGCGGAAAATCCGCGGCAGGCACGCCGTCGACCGTGATGCTGCCCTCGGTCGGCTCATAGAAGCGGGGGAGCAGATTGATCAGCGTCGACTTGCCCGCGCCCGTGCCGCCGATGATGCCGATGACCTCACCCGGTGCTGCCGAAAAGCTGATATCGGTCAGTGAGGGCGCGCCTGCATTCTGATAGGTGAAGCCGACATGCGAAAACGTGACGGCGCCGCGCTGTGCGGGGTCGACCGCGGGAGCGGCTGCCGTTTCCGTGGGGGCGCCGCCGGATTCAAACACCGCCTGAATGCGGTTTCCGCAGGCAGCGGTCTTGTTCAGCGTGATGATGAGGTTCGCGAGCTTGATCAGCTCGACCAGGATCTGCGACATATAATTGTAGAGCGCGACGACTGCGCCCTGCGTCAGCACGCCGGCATCGACCCGCACCGCACCGATCCACAGCAGCAGGATCACGGCGCCGTTGACGAGGATATAGGTGCCGGGATTCATCAGCGCGGCAAAGCGCCCGACGCGCTCCTGCATCGCGGCGAGCTTTTCGTTCTCTTCGCGGAATGCGGCGGTCTCGGCGGCTTCGCGGCGGAATGCACGGATTGCGCGCACGCCGTCGAGATTGTCGCGGGTGATGTCGGTCACGCTGTCGAGGCGGCTCTGCACACGGCGGTACATCGGGATCGTGACGAGCATGACGCCGAACACGACCGCGGCGAGCAGGGGGATCACCCCGACGAACACGAGCGCGGCTTTCGCATCGACCGTGAATGCCATGATCATCGCGCCGAAGACGATGATCGGCGAACGCAGGGCGAGACGCAGCGCGAGGTTGACGCCGGTCTGCACCTGATTGACGTCGCTGGTCATGCGCGTGATGAGCGACGAGGTGCCGAGCGTGTCGAGGTCGGAATAGGTCATCGACTGGATATGCGCCATGAGCGCGCGCCGGAGCTTTGCGGAGAAGCCGGTCGCGGCTTTGGCGGCAAAATACTGCGCAAAGAGCGTGTTGGTCAGCCCGACCGCGGCGAGCAGCGCCATGAGCAGGCACATGCGGATGATGTAGCCCTTGTTCTGTGTCGGGATGCCCCTGTCGATGATCGCAGCGACAACGAGCGGCACAAAGAGCTCGAAGGCAGCCTCCAGACACTTGAAGAGCGGCGCGAGGATGCTTTCCTTTTTGTATTCACGGAGAAAACGAAGCAGCTTCCACATAGTATTCCTCCCGGATTTGGTTTCTCAAGCCTATTATAACGTATCTGCGGAAAAAAGTCAAACCTGGAGCCCGGGCAGGGAGAAGGGAGAAGGGAGGTGGGAGAAGGGAGAAGGGAGAAGGGAGAAAAGCGAGTTCGGAGTGAGGAGTTGTTCCGTCACCGTCACCCCCGCCGCGAACATGCAGGTGCACAGCGGGGCTTGGGGCGCCGAGCCCCATTCAGAATCATCCGTGCCAGCGGATACCGCAACTTCTAACTTCTTACTTCTCACTTCTTCGCGCGCGGGCTCCGGGCCGCGTTGGTAAATATGCTCAAAAAGGGGCGTGAAATTTGGTCGATATACCGAAAAAACAGAAAGTACTTGCATTCTGTGCGAATCTATAGTAAAATAGAATAGTATAGGTGATAGTGTCCCCTTTCGGCGGATGCTGTACCGGTATTCCCGTGCAACAGCGGGAAAATACAGAGTGTGGAGGATGTATCAACATGGCTTTGAAGCTGAATTCCAGCTACCTTTCGGGCTTCCTCGGAGCCGAGGAGCTCAGCGGCATCGCGGTGCAGACCGAGGCTGCTGCAAAGGTGCTGCACGACAAAACGGGGCTCGGCAACGACTTTCTCGGCTGGCTCACCTTGCCGACCGACTATGACAAGGAGGAGTTTGCACGCATTCAGGCTGCCGCAAAGCGCATTCAGGCGCAGGCGGATATCCTGATCGTCATCGGCATCGGCGGCTCCTATCTGGGCGCACGCGCTGCGATCGAGTTCCTCAAGTCCCCGTTCTATAACAATATGAAAAAGGACACCCCTGACATTTTCTATGTCGGAAACAATATCTCCCCGACCTATCTGAACGAGGTGCTGTCGATCTGCGAGGGCAGGGATGTGGCTGTCAATGTCATTTCCAAGTCCGGCACGACCACCGAGCCGGCGCTTGCCTTCCGCATCTTCAAGAAGCTGCTGGAGGATAAGTACGGCAAGGACGAGGCAAGAAAGCGCATCTACTGCACGACCGACAAGGCGCGCGGCACGCTCAAGAATCTTGCCGATGCCGAGGGCTATGAGAGTTTTGTCATTCCGGATGATGTCGGCGGGCGTTTTTCTGTGCTGACCGCTGTGGGTCTTCTGCCGATCGCCGCTGCCGGATGCGATATCGAAAAGCTGATGGCAGGCGCCAGAGCTGCGCAGAATGCCTATACCGCACCGTTTGCGGAGAATGACTGCTACAAGTATGCCGCCCTGCGCAATATCTTCTACCGCAAGGGCAAGGCAGTCGAGATGGTCGTCTGCTACGACCCCTCCTTCGCAATGATGAACGAGTGGTACAAGCAGCTCTTCGGTGAGTCCGAGGGCAAGGACAACAAGGGTCTGTTCCCGTCCTCTGCGATCTTCTCCACCGATCTGCATTCGATGGGTCAGTACATTCAGGACGGCGCAAGACTGCTCTTTGAGACCGTGGTCGATATCAGGAAGCCCAAGCTCGACCTCTTCCTCGAGCCGGATGCGGAGAACGCAGACGGGCTGAACTTCCTCACCGGTCAGAACATGAGCATCGTCAACCGCCGCGCACTCGAGGGCACCATCCTCGCACACACCGAGGGCGGCGTTCCCAACATCGTGCTTGAGCTCGATGACACCTCCGAGGAGACCCTCGGCTGGCTCATCTATTTCTTCGAGAAGGCATGCGCTGTCTCCGGGTATATGCTGGGCGTCAATCCGTTCAACCAGCCCGGCGTCGAGAGCTACAAGAAGAACATGTTCGCGCTGCTGGGCAAGCCCGGCTACGAGGACATGAAGGCCGCACTCGAGGCAAAGCTCAACTGATCCTTCGTGCACAACCCCAACCGCAAAATCCATCACATTATTGAAGGGAGAATTACCATGATCCAAGTTATTACCGGTAAGAGAGGCTCGGGCAAGACCAAGATTCTGCTGGGCATGATCGACGACGCCGTCAAGGCGACCAGCGGAGACATCATCTGCATTGAGAAGTGCATGAAGCTGACCTATTCCGTCAACCACAAGGTTCGCCTTGTCGATGCGGAGCGCTACAACATCAACGGCTTCGACATGTTCTACGGTTTTGTCGCGGGCGTCCTCGCGGGCAACTACGACATCAAGGAGGTCTTTGTCGACGGTATCCTGAAGATCGGCGGCAGAAACTACGACGAGCTGGGCGCGCTGCTCGAGAAGCTCGACATCCTCACCGGCGACGAGGTCTGCATGGTGTTCACCGTCTCGGAGGACAACGATCTGCTCCCCGAGTCTGTGCTCAAATACCTGATTCCGCAGGCTGACTGATTCAAAATTTAGCGGAAATGCCCATTCCTTTCCGCAGAGAATTGACAAAACGCGGCGTTTTTGGTATAATCATTCAGTAATGCTATGCGTGAAAACGCCGCATACGGAAAGGCAGGTCACATCCCCATGCAGGATTTGCAGGCTGCACCGGATTATCGGATCCCGATCCGACCGCTGCTCACCCGCCCCGACGAAAAACGGTCTGTGTCGATGGAAATTGACACGGATACAGCGCGCTCCTTCGGTCTGACGTGTCAGGCGCCGCCGACCGTGGAAGCCGTTCTCGAGAACCGTGCGGGCGTGCTGATGCTCAATCTGACCGTGCACTGTACGCTGCTGACGGCTTGCGACCGCTGCCTCAGTGAAGTCGCGCTCAATATGGACAAGTCATTTTTCCATATCATCGTGACGGAAACTGCCGATGCACAAAATGACGCTGAATACCTGCTGGCACCCGATGCGATGCTGGACCTCGCCGAGGCCGCGCTCACAGACCTGCGTCTGGAGCTGCCCTCACGGATCCTCTGTGCACCGGACTGCAGGGGGCTTTGTCCGGTCTGCGGCAAAAACCGAAACGAGGGCGACTGCGGCTGCGTGGGCGGCGCGGTGACCTTCATGACGGAGGAGCCCTGAAGCGGTACGATCACGCAAATACAAATTAAGGAGGTGCCAACATGGCTGTCCCGAAGAGAAAAACGTCCAAGGCAAGACGCAATACCCGCCGTTCTGCCGTCAGCAAGCTGACGATGCCGGCAATGAGCAAGTGCTCCAACTGCGGCGCGATCAAAGCACCGCACAAGGTCTGCAAGCAGTGCGGTTTCTATAACGGCGTTGCTGTTCTGAAGATCGACGAGGAGTAATTGCTGTTTGCTATGATGTGTGAAGGGGAGAGGGCGCGTACTTCTCCCCTTTCCCTTTGCGCAGCAATTTCATCCGTCAGGATTTCATTTTTCATGATTCATAATTGCAGGTGTTCCGAATGGCTTACGCATTCCATATCACGCGCGCAGAATTCTGGGCAGATGACCCTCAGCCCGTCACCTTTGACGAGATGTCGCAGGCGATCCGCGATCTGCCCGGTTTTTCAGTTGATCCCGAGGGCAGGGTGCAGACTGTGAATCCCGGAACAGGACAGGTGCTCACTGCGCAGCTCGGAAAATGCATTGTATACTGTGATTCGGTTCGCATTGTGTTCCTCGCGGGCGCGCCGACATTTACCGTGCGGGATACCGCGGAGCTGCTGCCGTTTATTGCGCTTGCGGAGCGGCTCGATGCGCAGGTGCAGGGCGACGAGGGCGAGGTTTACACGAGAGACGATATTTGAAGATGATGAGAGGAGCCGGCACACATGATCGAAATAACGGGCATCACCGCCGGCTCTCCGGCTGAGCAAGCGGGCATCCGCGCGGGCGACTGCCTGATCGCGGTCAACGGCACCGTGATCGGGGATGTGCTCGACTACCGCTACGCAATCATGGACAGGGTGCTCACGGTCAGCGTCATGCGCGAGGGCGAGGAAGTGACATTCACGCTGAAAAAGCGCGAATATGACGACCCGGGGCTCGAATTTGCGACCGCGCTGATGGACGAGAAGCGCACCTGCGGCAATCACTGCATCTTCTGCTTCATCGACCAGAACCCCAAGGGGATGCGCGAGACGATCTATTTCAAGGACGACGACGCGCGGCTCTCCTTTCTGCAGGGCAGCTACATCACGCTGACGAACCTCACCGACCATGACGTCGACCGCATCATCAAGATGCACATGGCGGTCAATGTCTCGGTGCAGACCACCGAGCCCGATCTGCGCAACAAAATGCTCGGCAACAAAAGGGCGGGGGAATCGCTGAAATATCTCTTTCGCATGGGGCAGGCGGGCGTGCCGATGAACTGTCAGATCGTGCTCTGCCCGACATGGAACGACGGCGACCATCTGCACAAGACCCTCGCCGACCTCTTTTCGATGGTGCCCGCCGTGCAGTCCATTGCGGTCGTGCCGTTCGGACAGACCAGATACCGGCAGAAGCTCTGCCCGATCCCGGGCTTCACGCAGGAGACCGCACGCGCCGCGGTCGAGCAGATCGAGGCGGTGCAGCGCTGGAGCCTCGGGGCGCACGGCAGCCGCATTGTCTATGCCTCGGATGAGCTCTATCTGCTCGCGGGGCTGCCGCTGCCCGAGGACGAAGCCTACGAGGACTATCCGCAGTATGAGAACGGCGTGGGCATGCTGCGGTACCTGATGAACGAATTCTACGACGCGCTCGAGGATGCCGAATACGACGGGGATGCGCGGTTCCTGACCATCGCGACCGGGACCGCCGCCGCGCCGTTTCTCGACAAAATGACGCGCGATCTCGAAGATAAATTTCCCGCTGTGCACTGTCAGGTGATTCCCGTGCTCAATGATTTCTACGGACACACGGTCAATGTGGCAGGGCTGCTGACCGGGCAGGACCTGCTTGCGCAGCTCAAAGGGCGCGACCTCGGCTGTGCGGTGCTGCTCTCGGAGACCTGTCTGCGGCACGACGATGTCTTTCTCGACGACATGTCCCGCGCGGAGCTGGAGCAAGCCCTCGGCGTGCCCGTCATCAAGACCAAGGTCGACGGCTATGTGCTGCTCGATACCGTGCTCGGTTTTTCCGATGGCATGGAGTGAGGAACAAGTTGGAAATGAGAAGTGAGAAGTTAGAAGTGAGAAGTTAGAAGTGAGAAGTGAGAAGTGAGAAGTTAGAAGTGAGAAGTTAGAAGTGAGGAGTTGTTCCGCGGCGGGGGTGAGGATGTGTGGCTCGAACAATTAAGTGACTTGCAGGTTTATATCGGCTGTTCAGTTATAATTGTTTTGTCTGTTGTAGCGTTTATATTAGTATATAAGGAACATATGAGTTCAGCCCCCGAAGCATCGGAAATCGCTAAATTCTTTCATCAATTCCTGACGACTAAAGCACATCAAGCGGTTAGCGATCATTTTTCGCACTTGGGAAAGAGTATCCGCACGCAGAAGGGTGAGTTTCGTGTCGATTACACGAAAGCAGTACATAGTAAACTGAATGAGTATTATGCGGTCGGTATCACTGAAAGCGGATTGTTCTCATTTATTTATGAAAACTACCCGCAGCTCACCCGCGCACAGCTGGATGCTGTGGTAAAAGAATTTGTCAATCAGCAGAGTGCTGTCAGTCGTAAGGCTGTCGCTGCCATCCTCACCGACGGCATTACCCCGGAGGCTTTTTTGCAGGCGGCGAAAAACATCACCGGCGATCTGGTCGGCGTTTACATCATCTACAACCAAACCAAAGACATGTACTATGTCGGGCAGGCAAAGAGGCTGTATTTCCGCGTGAAGCAGCACTTCACCGGGCACGGCAACGGCGATGTCTATGCCGACTACAAATACGGCGATGCGTTCCTGATTCGGCTCATCACGCTGCGCGAAAGCGGCTATGATGACCTCGACCGGCTCGAGCGCGACATGATCGCCAAATACCGCGCATATGAGCGTGGCTATAACAAGACCGCCGGAAACCAGTCATGAGGGAGGCACCTTTATGTATCGCGAAATCGTTGAGAAGCACCGCAGCGGCGAGAAGCTGCGCTGCATCATAATTGTGGCTGCATGCCTGATGTTAGCGCTGGCTGTTTTCTTTATGGCAGACAGCAAGCTCTTTCGATGGGGCATTCCGGCAGTGCTGGTCATTGTTGCGGCGGTTGAGGTTCGGGGCAGCCTGAATTTTGACCGCGACCTCGCAAAAATGAAGCAGGCGGTCGAGGCTGCCTCCGATGCGGACATGGACAGCCTGCTGAAACGTAGCGCGAATCTGGACAGCACCTACTTTATCTCCGATCTCTATGTGCTGAATTTCACCACGATGAAAGCCTATGCGCGCAGCACGATCCGGCAGATCGAAAGCCGCGAGGAATCCCACACGGATTCTGACAACAATGTCACGAGCTGGTCCTATACGCTGCAGATTTCCTACGGCGACCGCGAATCGGACAAAATGACGTTCATGACCGCCGAAAAGCGCAATGCCGCCCGCAGTCTGCTGGAAAACTGAGAAAACCGGAATCATACCGCAAACCAACAAAGTGAGGAATCCAAATGGCACTTCCAATCGTCGCCGTGGTCGGGCGCCCGAATGTCGGAAAATCGACCCTTTTTAACAAGCTCGTCGGGCAGCGGCTCTCGATCGTCGAGGACACGCCCGGCGTCACCCGCGACCGTCTCTACGCGAAGGCGGAGTGGTGCGGTCACGAATTCATGGTCGTGGACACCGGCGGCATCGAGCCGCAGTCGGACGATCACATGCTCGCGCAGATGCGCCGTCAGGCTGAGCTCGCGATCGAGCGCGCCGACGTCATCATCTTTGTCACCGATGTGCGCACGGGCGTCACCGCGAATGACCTCGACGTCGCGAGCATGCTGCAGAGATCGGGCAAGCCGATCGTGCTCTGCGTCAACAAATGCGACGCGCCCGGCGAGCCGCCCGCAGAGATCTATGAGTTCTACAATCTCGGGCTCGGCGACCCGTATCCGGTGTCGTCGCTGCACGGCGCGGGCACGGGCGATCTGCTCGATGCGGTCTGCGCGCTGTTCCCCGCCGATGCCGACACCGCCGACGAGGACGACCGCATCGCAGTCGCCGTGATCGGCAAGCCGAATGTCGGCAAATCGTCGCTCGTCAACTACATCGCGGGCGAGGAGCGCAGCATCGTTGCCGATGAAGCCGGCACGACCCGTGACGCCGTCGACATGCCCGTTGACCGCGAGGACGGGAAATATCTGTTCATCGACACCGCGGGCATCCGCAGAAAGTCGAAGGTCACCGAGAATATCGAGCATTACAGCGTGCTGCGGGCGTTCATGGCGGTCGACCGCGCCGACGTCTGCGTGATCGTGATCGACGCGACGACCGGCTTCACCGAGCAGGACAGCAAGGTCGCGGGTTATGCGCACCAGCAGGGCAAGGCGTCGATCGTCGTCGTCAACAAATGGGATCTGGTCGAGAAGGACGGCAAAACGATGCAGGAATTCCAGAAGAAGCTCGAGAACGACTTCTCGTTCATGAGCTATGTGCCGTTCCTGTTCATCAGCGCAAAGACCGGTCAGCGCGTGCAGAAGCTCTTCCCGATGATCCGGGCAGCCGCCGCAAACAACGCCATGCGCATCACGACCGGGCGTCTCAACGACGTGCTTGCCTACGCGACGGCGCGCGTGCAGCCCCCGACCGACAAGGGCAGACGCCTGAAGATCTACTACATGACGCAGGCGGGCGCGAAGCCGCCGACCTTTGTCTGCTTTGTTAACCGCGCCGACCTGTTCCACTTCTCCTATCAGCGCTATATCGAAAACCAGCTGCGCGAGACCTTCGGGCTCGAGGGCACGCCGATCAGGCTGATCGTGCGCGAGCGCGGCAACGACAGCGGCACCAGATAACGCGAAACTATGGAAGGACAATGACTATGCAGGGTACATTTCTCGGCTATCTCATCAGCATCCTGATCGCAGCGGCATGCGGCTATCTGCTCGGCAGCGTCAACGGCGCGATCATCAGCGTCCGCGCGCTCAAGGGGGAGGATATCCGCAAATTCGGCAGCGGCAACGCCGGCATGACCAATGTGTTCCGCTGCTTCGGCAAGGGCTGCGGTTTTCTCACGGTCGTGATCGACCTCGGCAAGGGCATCGCGGCGATGGCGCTTGTGCGTCTGATCGGGCGTCTGCTCGGCTGGGCACCGCTTTCGGAGGGCACCGGTGAAGCCAATGATTTCCGCTGGTTCTGCTATGTGGCGGCGGTGTTTGTCGTGCTCGGGCATGTGTTTCCGATCTGGCACGGGCTGCGCGGCGGCAAGGGCGTGCTGGTCGGCGTCAGCGTCTTTCTGGTGATCAACCCGCTGTCGTTTCTCATTCTGATGACGGTTTTCGGGCTGATTCTCTGGCGCACCAAATATGTATCGCTCTCCTCGATGATCGCGGCGCTCAGTATCAGTCCCGTGACGGTGCTGCTCGAGCATTTCCAGCGCGGCACGTTCTGGAGCGTTACATGGTTCTATACCGCGCTGATCACGGTCGCGGCAATTCTGATCGTCTGGAGTCACCGCGAGAATATCGTCCGCCTGAAAAACGGCACGGAGCGGCGTCTCGGGCAGAAAAAGCAGGAGCCCGCACAGGCGGAGCCCGAATCCTGAGCTGACCGGGCAATGCCCGTCAATACGCCGCATTGCGGCAAAACCGGAGGTTACTGACATGGCAAAAATCACAGTTCTGGGCGGCGGCTTCGGCACCGCACTGGCAGTCATGCTCTACACGACACAGGAGCACGACGTCACGATCTGGAGCGCACTGCCCGAGGAGATCGAGGCAATGCGCAGGGACGGCGAGCAGAAGGAAAAGCTGCCCGGGGTCAAGATTCCGAACGGCGTTTCGCTGACGACCGATCTGTCGGTCATCGACGACAGCGATCTGGTGCTGTTCGCAATTCCCTCGGCATATGTCCGCGACACCTGCAAGAAGGTCGCGCCGCACCTGAAGCCCGGCACGGTCGTCTGCAATGCCGGCAAGGGCATCGAGGAGGACACCTACAAGCTGATGAGCACGCTCTTTGCGGAGGAGCTCCCGCAGGCGACCTATGTCGTGCTGACGGGTCCCTCGCACGCCGAGGAGGTCGGGCGCGGCATCCCGACGAGCGTCGTCGCGGCGAGCGTCAGCGCGACGGCTGCCTATCTGGTGCAGGAGTGGTTCAGCTCGCCGAGCTTCCGCGTCTATATCAACGACGATGTGACCGGCTGTGAGCTCGGCGGCGCACTGAAAAATATCATCGCGCTGGCAGCGGGCGTCTCCGACGGTCTGGGCTTCGGCGACAACACCAAGGCGATGCTGATGACCCGCGGTCTGCACGAGATCGAGCGGCTCGGCGCAGCGCTGGGCTCCCGCGCGAACACCTTTGCAGGGCTCACCGGGCTCGGCGACCTGATCGTGACCTGCACCTCGATGCATTCGCGCAACCGCAGAGCGGGTATTCTGATCGGGCAGGGCGTGCGCCCCTACGACGCAGTGCAGCAGGTCGGCACGGTCGAGGGCTATTACTGCTGCAATGCGGCATACGGGCTCGCAAAGCGCTATGACGTCGAAATGCCGATCACCGAGGCGCTCTATCGCGTGCTCTATGAGGAGGCAGATGTGCGCGAAGCCGTGCACAGCCTGCTCGACAGACCCAAGCGTCACGAATACGAAAAGCTGGTGTGATACCTGTGCGCGGGGGCGGTTCTGCACTGCCCCCGCTTTTTGGAAGGAGGGAGCGAACGATGGACACAGTTCAGATGCAGGCAGACGAGCTGCGCAAGCAGTGGGCGGAGAACGACCGCAGGCGCGACGAGGGCGTGATTCCCGCTGCGGTGCGGGAGAAATGCGGCATTCCCTATGCAAACGGCTGCTGCACGGACATCTTTTATCCCGTGCAGGCGGCAGACCTTTATCCGGTCATCGTCAATGTGCACGGCGGCGGCTGGTTCTACGGCGACCGGCAGCTCTACAGCCTCTACGCGAAGCATCTGGCGTCGCAGGGCTTTGCGGTCGTCAGCTTTGATTACCGGCTGGCGCCGGAGCACCGCTATCCGGCGGGCTTTCTCGATGTCTGCGCGCTGATGGATCATGTGCAGACCCGTGCGGCAGAGTATCGGCTTGACCTGTCTGCGCTGTGCATGACCGGCGATTCGGCAGGTGCACAGCTGACCGCGCAGTACTGCGTGTTTGCGTCGAATCCGGCATATCGGGCACTGTTCCCGGAGGCTGACGGCTATGCCGCACCGCTGCCGCGCCGCATCGCGCTCAACTGCGGGCTCTACGCGCTCGACCCCAGAACCGACGGGCTCCTGCGCTGGTATCTGGACGGGGAATGCCCGGAGAGCCTGCTGCACATGCTCGACTACATGAACGCCGGTTTCCCGGAGACCTATCTGATGGCGAGCGTCAACGACGGGCTGCGCGGGCGCTCGGCTGCGATGCGCGAAAGGCTCGAAGCGCTTCAAATTCCGCATGTGTTCCGCGAATTCGGTGCGGAGGACCCGAACGCCGGGCATGTGTTCCATCTGGACCTGCGCAGTGCGGTCGGGCAGCGCTGCAATGCCGAGGAGATCGCGTTCTTCCGGGGCGCGGTACGGGAGGGCTGAACCGTGCCGACGGTCTATCTGATGTGTGGGCGGATATGCAGCGCAAAAAGCACCCATGCCGCCGCGCTGCGCAGGGCGCACAGAGCGGTCGTGCTGTCCGTGGATGAGATCACGCTTGCGCTGTTCGGGCAGGATGCCGGCGAGCAGCACGACACCTATGTCGCAAGGGCGGAGGCGTATCTCTTTCGGAAGTCGCTGGAGATCCTCGAAAACGGGATCGATGTGATTCTCGACTGGGGCTTCTGGACGAAGCGGGAGCGGGACGAGGCAAGGGCGTTTTATGCGGCGGAGGGGATTCCCGCCGAGCTGCATTATCTCGATATTCCGCGGGAGGAATGGCTGAAGCGCATTGCCGCGCGGAACCGCGCCGTGCTGACCGGAGAAGCCGACGCATACTATGTTGACGACGGACTCCGCGCAAAATTCGAGGCGATGTTTGAAGTACCCTCGCCCGATGAGATCGCCGTCCGGGTCGGGACGGAAAAGTGAAATGAAAATCAAGAAATCGAGCAATCGGGAGAGAAATCAAGAGAAAACCAGAGATTGAGCGATATATTTTGAATTTTCGGCATTTTGCCGATTGACTTTTGCCGGAAGGTCGTGTATAATACTAAGGTACGCCGGAAAAATAGTCATCCTCCCCGTGGATGCGCACTTTTTCGGTCACCATCAAAATCTGGAGGACGAGTAATATGTCAACTACTATGCTCAAGCCGGCTGAAGTCAGCCGGAAATGGTATATCATTGACGCTGCCGGCAAGCCGCTGGGTCGTACTGCAGCGCTCGCAGCATCCCTGCTGCGCGGCAAGCACAGAGTCGACTTCACCCCGAATGTCGACTGCGGCGATCATGTGATCATCATCAACTGCGGCAAGGCAGTCCTGACGGGCAAGAAGCTCGATCAGAAGTTCGAGATCTGGCACACCGGCTGGATCGGTCACCTGAAGAAGGTCTCCTACCGTGAGCTCATGGAGAAGAAGCCGGAGCACGCAATGTTCATCGCTGTGCAGGGCATGCTCCCGAACAACCACATCGGCAGAGAGTCCATGAAGCGTCTGCGCGTCTATGCAGGTGCAGAGCACAAGAATGCCGCTCAGAAGCCTGAGCTGTATACGCTGTAAGAAAGGAGTCCAGAACCATGAGTGAAGCAGTATCTTATCAGGAGAAGCTGAAGTCCTACTACGGCACCGGCAGAAGAAAGCACTCTGTCGCGAGAGTCCGTCTCTATCCGGGCTCCGGCAATGTCACCATCAACGGCAGAAGCATCGACGAGTACTTCGGTCTCGAGACGCTGAAGCTGATCGTCCGTCAGCCGCTCGAGCTGACCGAGACCGCTGCACAGTTCGACATCGTCTGCACGGTCGCAGGCGGCGGCGTGACCGGTCAGGCAGGTGCGATCCGTCACGGTGCAGCACGCGCTCTGCTCCAGTTCAATCCGGAGCTCCGCGGTGCCCTCAAGAAGGCAGGCTTCCTGACCCGCGACCCGAGAATGAAGGAGAGAAAGAAGTACGGTCTGAAGGCTGCACGCCGTGCTCCGCAGTTCTCCAAGCGCTGATTTTTCGATCATCGCATATATGCAGAAAAACGCCCCGCAGAGCCATTCTGCGGGGTTTTTCTATTGTCCTGTGAATTGCTGAAATGCGGTAAAATTTGGGTGGTAGCACTCACGTAACACTCACGTAGCACTCACTGCTAAGATGCTGAAAAGTGAGTGCTACGTGAGTGCTACCGTTATATAGTAAGAAAGACGAAAAAGGAGATGTCGGCTGACATCTCCTTTTATATCTTATTGATAGCCTCAATCAGTTCCTGTATATCAAGGTGCGTATAGACATTCTCGGCAATTGTCTTTCCCGTGTGCCCCAGAATCCTTGCAATCTTGGGCGGATAGATTTCAGCTTCGTGCAGCATGGTAGAACAGGTGTGACGTGTTTCATGGATGTCCCGCTTGCCGAATTCCAGCGTTTCCATGAACGGAGTCCAGTATGTATCCTTGTATGCGGTATATCCTCTGTCCTCGGAAAAGTCTCTGCCGTCCATGGATACAAGGTACTCGCTGCCGGATTTGTCGAAGAAGTATTGCCAATAGGCGAGTGTCTTGTCTGCGATGGGCACTTTACGGATGCCATTGACTGTTTTTGCTGCTATTACGTCTACATAACGCTCGTCAAGGTGACAATCAGCCTTTTTGAGATTCAGGAACTCGCCGATTCGCATACCGGAGTAGATCAGCATGAGAACTGTTTTGGCTACATCCGTGCTGTCAACCGCCTTCACCTTTGCAATTTGATCGTCTGTAAAGGCTGTTCGGTTGCGCTGATTCGGATTCTTATCTTTGAATTTCTTGATATTTACCGCCATGGCATAGTTCATATCGGTATATTTGCGAGGAAGAGCATATTTGAAAAGCTGCGATAACAGCGATTCCAGCTTACGGAGTGTGGGATAGTTGCAATCTGCGGTATCGACCATGTATTGAAGATCATCGGGTCTGATATCTTTGAAAGGTTTATCGAACAGTGGGGTGCAGCGCTTATACGCAGCTTGATAAGCATTCACATTTGATTTGCTGATTGTCGGAAACTTCTCTGCGCTCCATTTCTGATACACTTCACGAAATGTGATTTTCCCGGCGGTAAAATCGTAGGGGTTCTGATTGTAGTTGTGCAGAGCTATAACGGCTTCATCATATTTCTCAAAATAACCGAGTGATTTGCGAATCTGCTTTCCATCATCTGATCGGCCAGTAGTGACAAGCACCTCATACGGCTTTCTCCGCCTTTTGCCCATTACCTTAACGATGGAGCCTGTTCCGTTTGCGCGTTTCATCGGTTTGGCCATTTAACTCTCCCCCTTGGAAAAACAAGTTGCTTAACGAATAAGCCCATCCTCTATGTCTGTTTCCATTTCGCACCGCGTAATTATAATAAAATATTTTTTTTGAATGTAGTCTTTTGGTAAATATATTCGCTTTTTCTGCGTTCTCTTCTTGTAGACGCGGACTTCATCATCCTTCTTCATTAACCAATCGAGAAAATCCTTTTCAGTTTTGATTTTTGGATCATAGTTCTCCGGTTGGGGTAAATCTGTTTTCCCGAACTTGATAATTTGATAATAATACTTGTACTCATTGTCAAATTTACTGAGTAATTCGAATCCTTCGTCTTCATATTTATTATTTACTCCGAGCTTTGATCGGATGCTTTTTCTCAATTTATTTATACGGTTATTGCGGTAATCTGCGGCGTAGTTAATACTCTGTTGGCATTCCGCACAATAGTGTTTATTCTTCGTTGTTGTTTGAAAAATTTGAGAGCACTTCTCGCATTGAACAAGAGAACATTTTGCTTTTGGATTAAATAATAATTCCCATAGGTCAAGCACAAACAGATTCTGATATCCCAATACATTCAACCATTGATAGCGTTCTCCATTTATAACACGATATCCATTGATTATGGTCGGAAAACTCATTCTTTCTTCCTTTGGCAAGGAAGCACCCTCAGTAAACTCTATGCCGTATAGTATATAGTGAGCTAAATACTGATATTCTTCACAGAATTTTTTTCGTTCTTCGACTGTTTTGTTTTTTTTGTTTTTTATAAAATAGACCATCGCCTCAAAATGCTGTTTCCACATTTTCCTATTTTTGTCCTTAAGTCTTGAATGAATCTGCATATCTATAGCATCATCATCTTCGCCCGGATGAATAGAGTTGATGTAGTTTAGAAATGCAAACACAATACTGCCAAATTCTAATGTGATTTGTTCGGGTTGTGTGCCTTCTTTTTTCTCAACGATGATCCACTGTTGCACTTTGTCAGACATGCTTTTATATACGCACAATGATGGATACAGCTCTTTCTCTTGTCTAAACGGTCTTGTGTCAACAGCCATGTGAAGTATCTCCTTTTCTAAATCGTTATTATCGTTCAATACTTATCGTTGCACAAAATCGGAAATGGTAATTAATAATATTACTATTTCCGATTTCATTATAGCTAAATTCTTCGTAAATGTCAAGCAAAAAAACGGACTAATAGGAAAAAACGGCATACTATACAAAATGACGCTCACAGATACAGCGAATCGACGAAAACATACGTTAAGTGAGCAGACTCACAGAATCGGAAATAAATCACAAATTTTTTTGGTGGATATATTTCCTAGACTTCTATCACGATTTGTGATATACTGTGCTCAAGATAATTATTGCGCTTATTATTGTGGCCAAAGGTTTGTTGGCGCAGTAAGTCTTCGGCACCATAACGTATACGAGAGGAGGAGTAGTAATGAAAGGAAGAAACGAGAGAATACGGCAATACGCCCGTAGTCGCAAGGTGAAGCTTTGGCAAGTCGCGGAAAAAATGGGAATATTCGACTCGATGCTCTCCAAAAAACTGCGGCATGAGTTGTCTGCGGAGGAGACCGAGAAGATACTCGCTATCATTGAAGAGATTGCCAATAGCTCAAAAAAGGAGGATGATAACAATGACTGATCAGGAAAAACTGCATAGCGGAGCAAATGTTCCGATTGTGGTTGCAGCAAAGGTCATGCGCAAAGATCCGCAGTTTATCCGGCTGTGTTTGCAGCAGGGGCGGTTCCCATTCGGCGTTGCGCTAAAGAAAAAAGAGGATGGGAAAAAATATGACTATTATATTTCTCCGCAACTTTTCTTGGAGTATACAGGATACGACTATCTTGCTGAGATGGAAAAGGGGGAATAACTATGCCGCAGATGCCTAAGTTCAGAGGCGGTATCGATACGATAGAGATTGCCTCGACTACAGATTTAGAAGGAAAGTCACGTTTCTTTTCACACGACAATACTCGAAAAATCACGAAAAACGATCAGTATTTATATCGTTTTTCGCCTTCGTTGGTAGATGATATAGATGTTTACTCGTTGACCGGTTGCGTCAGTGCGATCGAGATAATGCTCGAGGAAACAGAATTGGAAAATCCACGGATCACGAGAATCGATTTTTGTTTTGACGATTGTGAGCATGATTATAGAGACCTTTACAAGTTGAATCAGCTTTTCTTTTGCTTGATGATCAATAAATATGGGATTAAAAACGATTATCTGAGCAATGGGCTCCAAAGCCCGTTGGAAAAGACAATACGGATACAAAAATCATGGATGGAAGGCGAATTTTACAATAAGAAGGCCGAGGAGCCAAAAGGAGATATTCTTTGCCGCCTCGAGCTCCGCTCAAAACTGCTGAAAGATGATGGTATCCGCCAACCAATCATTAATGCTTTGGAGAAGTGGCAAAATGACCTTGCATTTGTTTTCAAACTGACTAGCGGCGATTTGGACGACATGCTGAAAGAAATGAATGACCAAATCATTTCGCACTTTGAGGAAGACGTGGTACGTGATGAATGTGATCAAAAAGACTATAGAAGCATGATCCAGCGCTATCATCGGTATATTTACACGAGAAAGCAATTGGTCGATCTGATTCGCAGAATGGGCTTTCAATCATACGAAAGCATTGTATCAAAATACAAAACAGCACATGCGGGATTACAGCTTTTCAAAATCAGCGATATATGTAAATATGTTACCTATATATCGGGCGTTGCAGATCTGTTTTTGGCGGCATAATTCTTTCCGACGTTGGAAAATTTTGCAAAACGGAGAAAGCCACAAAAACAACGTATCCGTGTTGATTTAAGGCTCTTCATTCAGTTCAGCTAGAACTAATATAATCAAGCAATACACAAGGAGGTAAACAGTGATGAAGATCAAAACAAAGACATACCCGGATTACAAGACTGTTAGACAGTGGGCCGAAGAGGGATTCCTTCCTAAGAAGGGAGCCAGAAGCATTAAGCTTTGGTCTAATGGGTACTGCAATCGATGGTTTCGGTATTATAGACCTGATCAGGTTGAAGCAGCTACACAGGAACAACTGGATGCTTTCTTTGCAAAGGAGCGGCAGCGTAAAAAAGCAAGAAAGCAGCAGCGTGAGGCAGAGCACAACGCAGTCACAGTAAAAGCTGACGTAGCGAAAGAGGTTGCTCAGAACTATGATGATAAGATTGCAGAGCTGCATGAGATCATTAAGTTTCTTGTGACAAAATACAGACCGAAACGCGGTAAGGATGTGGACTTTCTCGTGCTTGCTGATACCACCGGCTCTGATCAGAAACACGATGCTATTGTAAGGCTTTTTATTTACGGAACTGATCAAACGCTTTATTTTGATTGTTTTGAGCCTGCTGCGAAACTGGTTGAGGAACTTCCGAAAATCAATACTATCCTCGCTCGGGCTGGGGCAATTGTTGGAAAAGACCAGAACAATTTGGATTTCCTGGCATACAACGGGATCGTTATTCCCGCCAACGCAAAAATCTATTTTATCAGTGCGCTGACTGACTAAAAGTGAAATAAAGGAAGGGAGATCACCGCAGGCGGTCTCCCTTTTGCATATCAATATCAAATTGCGCGCTGCCTATTGAAAAAACTTCGCAAGCCCAATGCGAACACATTGTATAAAGCCATGCATGAAAGATTAGAACAGGGCGCAGTTCTTGTTACTGATGAATTGCGCAGCTTTCTGACTGAGAATAATTATCAGACGCTCAAATCGTCGATCGGCAAGGGTGATTATCTGTTCATTCAGTTCGGGCATAACGATGAAAAAACCGATGAAAGCACCTATCCGGGGCTCGGCACCTATCCGAATCTCGACTGGAACACGCTGGACAGCACCGGAAAGGACGCGCAGGAACGCTATTCCTACGAATATATCCTTGCGGCATACTACATCAATCTTGCGAAGAATGCGGGTGCGCAGCCGGTTCTGGTTACACCGATCACGCGCCGGAATTTGGACGGCACACCGAATTACAGCGGACACACCAACTATCAGAACGGGATGCTGACGCTCGGAAAGAATTACAATGTGCCCGTGATTGACATGACCGCGCTGACCACGCAGCTTTACACGAATCTTTACAATGCAGGCGGCGCAAATGAAACCGCGAAGCTGCACTGCTATACCGATGCCGCGCATACCACGATTGACAACACGCATCTGAGCAGTGCGGGTGCGCAGGAACTTGCTTCTATGATAGTGGATCAGACAAAGCAACTCGGTCTGACTATCGGAAACAACAAGAAATAAGATGAACGGAGCAGAACGCTTGCGGCGAACTGCTCCGTTTTACTATCAATGCGTGATGGGTAAAATCGTCAGGAAATTGATTAGAAATGTCATTGTAATAATGTCTGAAATCAGATACAATATATACAGAAAAGACACAGCACAAACAGGAAAACAGGGGGTAAGCATATGAATAAAATGTCGAGAAAAGCAGCCGCATTTGCAAGTGCCGTGATGCTGCTTTGCAGCACAATTCCTGTAAATGTTTCCGCAGAAACGCAGCAATATCTGCGCGGCGATCTGGACAGCAACGGCGTACTGGATGCACGCGATCTGACGCTGATGAAACGCGGACTGATGAACGGCATGGACGCACTGACAGCCAACATTGCCGATGTGAGCGCAGACGGCATAACCAATCTTGCAGATGCCGAAATGCTGCGCGATTATTTGCTCGCAATCATTACGGATTTCCCGGAAACCTACTTTACAGAGCCGGAAACACCCGTACTTTCGGGCAGCCGCCGGATGGAATATCTCAGCCGCGGTGTCAGCGCAGTCAGCAACGGCAGCGGCGTGTTTGTAAGCTGGCGTCTGCTTGCGGATGACCCGCAGGATATTGCATTCAATGTCTACCGCACAACAGACGGCAAAACCGAAAAGCTTAACAGCGCGCCTCTGACCGGCGGCACAAACTTCACTGATACAAAGGCAAATCTCAAAAAGAATAACACCTACACGGTCAAAGCGGTGATCGGCGGGCAGGAATATGACACCGACGGTAGCGATACGCTTGCGGCGAATTCGACTGCGAATGTTCGTATTGTAAATATCAAGCAGGGGTCACAGATTCACTTTGTCTGGGTCGGTGATTTCAACGGCGACGGCAATTACGATTATCTCGTTGACCGCAACACAGACGAGCACCAGAAGCTCGAAGCCTATCTGAATGACGGCACTTATCTGTATACGATCGACCTCGGCTACAACAGCGAAAACAAGAACAACATCACGCCCGGCGCATCTGCGATCGACTGCGGAATGTGGGACGGCGCAACGGTCTATGATATGGACTGCGACGGCTATGCGGATATTCTGCTGCGCATCGCGGACGGCGTCACATTCGGTGACGGCTCGCAATATCACAATGCGAATACGGTCGCGCAGGAAATCGCCGTGATTGACGGAAAAACCGGTACGCTGAAAGCGTCAATGCCCGTGCCGGATGATTACGCATCGGTCGGCACGCTCGCCTGCATGATGGAGATCGGTTATCTCGACGGCGTGCGCCCAAGCGTGGTCTGCTGGATGAAAAACCGCAACAAGGATAAGACCTTCAACAGCATCACAGCAGCATTCGGATACGATGAAAGCGGTACATTCAAAATGCACTGGAAATACAAAAATGAAATCCTGTTCAGCAACCGCACCGAGTATAAAAACGGCTATGCGGAAGCGCATCAGATTCGCGTCGCCGATGTGGATTACGACGGAAAAGACGAAGTGCTGCACATGGGCTACTGTCTGAACGGCGACGGCTCGCTGCGGTATCACATCGACGAGATCGTTCACGGCGACCGCTGGTTTGTCGGCTCGTTCTGCAACGAAAATAACAACCGCGAGATGATGGGCTACGGCATTCAGCAGAACAATCAGTTCGGACTTCTTGAGTATTTCTACAACGCATCGACCGGCGAAATGCTCTGGACAAATTACGCAAAAGAAGGTACTGCCGATGTCGGACGCGGCAATATCGGCGACATCGACCCGAATCATGACGGCTTTGAGGTCTGGTCGTTCCAAGGTCTATACAATTACGACGGCACGCGCATCGGCGATAACGCGCTGTACCCGTGCATCCGACTCTGGTGGGACGGCGATCTGCTCGCGGAATCCTACAACGACAAGAAATTTGAAAAATACAATTATCAGACCGGCGGTGTGGAGCGCCTGCTCTCGCCGTGGAAGATCACGGACTGCACCGGCGCGACACGCGGCGCACCGATGTTTTATGCAGACATCACAGGCGACTGGCGCGAGGAGGTCATCATGACGAGCAGCGATTTCTCTAAGCTCGTAATTCTCGAAACGACAGCGCCGACCGACACGCGGCTTTATTGTCTTGCGCAGAATCCCTGCTACCGCAACTGCATGACTGCCAAGGGCTATTTCCAGTCACATATGCTGGACTACTATCTCGGCACCGGCATGGAAATGCCGCAGACACTGGATATTTCGATTATTCCGAAAGCTGCAAATTAGGCAGCAGATTCTGAAATCCCCCCTTTATATTCGTCCCGTTCGCCCTCTCGAACGGGACATTTTTCTTGACAGTGATTGACAAACAGTTGTGTTTATGATATGATAGAATGGAACGATCAAATTACAATGCAATCCACAATCGAAGCAATACGGAGCCGCGCACGGCGCGGTGGTATGATAGAATCAATCCGGAAAAGGAGGAAATGGATATGCGCATGGACGAAATCGGCTGGCATCACATTCACGATGCGGCATTTCATAATATCAGACCGGAAGGCGCGGGAGACTGGCTCCTGCTGCTCATCAAATCACCGTGCCGCGTGGACGGAGAGGTGTTTCCCGCTGGAACGATGATACTCTACACATCGGAGCACTCGCAGGATTACGGCGCAGACGGCACACAGTATATTGATGACTGGATGCACTTTGAACCGGATGCCGATGAGCGAAAACTGCTTGAAAAACTGCAAATCCCCCTGAATACGCCGGTCATGCTGAAAAACAGCAATGTTCTTTCTAAGCTGCTGCGCGAGATCAATTTTGAATTTTATTCTGCGCATCATTTCCGGCAGGAGGTTGTCAATTTACAATTCAGGATGCTGCTTTTTCAAATTGCAGAACAAATTGTACCGCCGCATGAGGACATTTCAGCCCGTCTACAATGGATTCACGAGAGCATTTACCGCAAGCCGTTTGACAAATTCTCGGCAGTACGGTTTGCAGCGGAATTATCCGTCACGCCTGAACAGTTTGAAGCGGCATATCAGGCACAGTTTGGCATTGCGTTTGCGGAGGACATTCACCGCAGCATTCTCGGCTACGGAAAAAAGCGTATGAAGGAAGCCGGTCTGACCGATGAAGAAGCTGCTCAGATCTGCGGCTATTCCGATACCGCAGAATTCCTGCGTGATCTTGCGAAATACTATCCCGAATAAAATGTGACCCGTCTGCGAAAAACAGACGGGTCATTTTTTCGTTTTTGTGCGGTACTGCACGGCTGTCATGCCGATGCGCTCCTTGAACTGCCGCATAAAATGCGACTCATTGTTGTAGCCGCACTGCATGGCAATTTCCTGTATCCGCAGGTCGGTGTAGGTAAGAAGCTGTTTGGCACGGTTCATACGCGATGCAATAATGTCCTCCATGCAGCTCGTGCCAAAATATTGCTTGTAAAGCCGCTGCATATGGCTTCGGCTGATGCCAGCAAAACGCGCCATATCCGCAATATTCCTGTCACGCTGCGGCTCCGCGAGAATTTCCTGACGCAAACGGGATAGCTGCTCTTTGTAATCAAAGCCGCCGCCTGAAACTGCCGCCTGCTGCATCAGCGCCTCCGCAGATTCGGATATGCGTTTTTCTGACTCTGTAAGCGTTACATCTTCGAACTGCAAAACTGAGTGAATCAGCGCCGGCGGATTACCCGGATTTCCGAGCAGCTTATGAAATCGCTGCTCCGCACGCGCTGCAAGCTCCTCCGCATCTGCAAGAGACTGCGGAAACAATACCGCAAACTGCTTTTCCTGCATCCGCGCACAAATTGCACCCTCCGGCGCGGTGTGCCGCAGCGCACTGGCAAGCAGAAGCGACGGTTCATATCCCGTTTTTTGTGCGGTATCATGATATGTTACAAACAGGATTTGTGCCGGAGTGTCAAGCTGCTTAGCGTTGTGCAGAATCTTCGGCAAATGCTCCGCCAAACCGCGGCGGTTGTAAAGCCCCGTTTCCGGGTCATGCACCGTTAACAGCGCGATTTGTGCACGCATTTTCTCGGTATTGATGCGCTGCTGCACGGCAAATAAACCGTTTGCGGCGGCATCGCACCAGTGAATGAACGAAGCGTCCGGCTGTATGTCTTCTGCGGTATCATATGCGGTCGCGAGATAACCGAAACTCTGTCCGTGCGCGTGCAGCGAGGTCAAGAGAATGAGCTGCGGCTCATGCGGCTGAGTGAGCGCCGGAAGAATCTCCGCAGTCGGGAATTCATACATGGACGCAGCATTCTCTCCACGCCGCTTGGAAAGTGCAAGCAGCATGTTATCAGAAAAGCCGTGCTGCCGGAACTGCGCCGGATTCTCCGCATCGGCGCACCAGTCTTCGCAGAGACAAATATCCAGCCAGTGCCAGCCGGGAAGAATATGCCCGACATGATCGACCTCCTTTGCCCATTCCGCAAGGCTTTCGGCACCGCGCAGACGGTCGACCAGATTGGCTGTCAGATACTGTCGTTTTTCCATGGAACGCTGAATCTGTATCCGCAGGTAATGCTCTGTCAGAAGTGCGTCCGCACCGCTTTCTGACGCTGAACAGCCGCAGCTCCCGCCGTATCGGATATTCTGTTCTGTTTCCGAAAAGCTCGCCGGAATACCGGTCATGATCTCGTAAAGCTGTAAAACAGCATCTTCGCCGTATTGTCGGTCTCTGCCGGAAGCAGTCGTAATATTCGGTTTGCAGAGCCACGAATCCCAGCTGCCGTCATACCCGCTCACGCGGATATCCTCCGGCACACGGATTCCGTTTGCCTGCAAGGATTCGATCAGTGCCGCAGCCATCGGGTCGCTCGTGCAGACAATGCCGTCCGGCATTTCCAGCGTACCGTCTGCGATTTGCTTCCCGATCTGTGCGGGAATCTCTTTCCAGAAATGTCCGTAAAAAATATCGGATTCGGACACGGGCAGTACCGCCTCGTGCATCGCCTGCCGGAAACCCGCAGCACGCTCCGCTGAGGAATGGTGATCGGGGAATCCGGTGATGCAATACAGCCGCCTGCATCCGTGGGCTTCGATCAGATGCTTTGTCAGCCGCCGGATACTCTCCTGCTGACGGGGATAGATGCTCTGAAACGGCGGGCATTCTTCGCCGAGCACCAGACAAGGCACATGAATCTGCGTCAAAAGCTGCTGAATATGCTGAATCAGCGCACGGTTTCGGAAATTGTCGATCGGGAACAGGATGCCGTCAAGCCTTGATTTGCAGATCAGCGCATAGATGTTTTCCAGCCCTTTGGTGTATTCATCCTGCACCATCTCCGTCTGCGAATTGAACACGCCGGAGTACACGATCACATCATATCCCAACCGAAACGCCTGCGCCTGAATCCCGCACAGCAGCTCGTAATCCATCGGGTCCGCGATCTCCGGCATCAGGATACCGATCTTTGGCATTTGCCCGCCCCCTTTCCGTTCATATAATTTCAGTATACCATGAAACCGACGCTTTGTCAATGCAATGCTGCGCGAAAATGTCATGAATCTGGTGCGAAACTGCATTGCTTTTTTGCTGCATGTATCGTACAATAAAAGTACAAAACAAGCACGGTACAGCGCAGCAGACGCAGCCCCCTTCCTGCGTGATGTTGCAATGTACCGCATGAGAATCGGGGGAAATATGATGAAGCAAATCTTCAAAAAAGCAGCGGCATTTCTATGCAGCGGGATGCTGCTGACCGGTACAGCAGTGCAGTTTCCGGCACGGAGCATCACTGCTTCGGCAGCATCAAACACCATTTACAATGACACATTCTGGAAAGACACAAGCGGCAATTTCATTTATTCGCAGGGCGGCGGCGTATTCCAATTCGGCGATACCTATTACTGGTACGGTGTCCACTATTCCGGCGCGGAAACTTACGCCAAAAGTCCGACGGGCAAGAACAGCGACACGGCATTCAAATCGGTCACCTGTTACTCGTCGAAAGATTTGGTCAACTGGAAATTTGAAAACGATGTGCTGACCTCGTCCACCAAGAATTTCGGATGGGCATACTGGGTCGGCAGAATGGGCGTTGCATACTGCAAGCAATCGAAAAAATATGTGCTGGTCACGCAGTATAACGACAGCATTCTGTTCGCATCCTGCGATTCGCCGACCGGAAATTTCAAGGTTGAAACCGTGCAGGATCAGATCGACGGCGTGCTGAAACAGGGCACCGGCGACCAGACCGTTTTCGTCGATGATGACGGGCAGGCATATATCATCTGCTCCAATAAGGGCGGGCGCGGGCATCAGTATGTGTCGCGGCTGCGTCCCTCGGATTTTCTCTACGCAGAAAAAGCAACCGAGGTCGCAAAGGGCAGCGGCCGCGAGGGCAACTGCCTGTTCAAATACAAAGGCAAATACTACTTCTGCGCCTCCGATCTGCACGGCTGGAATTCCTCGCACAGCTATTATATGGTCGCGGACAATCTGCTCGGTCCGTACTCCGGCTGGAAAGTAATGGAGGGCACCGACGAAGATTTCTCGCATGTCACGCAGACCGGCTTCTTCTACACGGTCAAAGGCACAAAGCAGGAAACCGTGCTGTTCTGCGGCGACCGCTGGAGCGATTTTGCCGGCAACGGCATTGGCTACAATCAGTGGGTTCCGCTGACGGTCAACGGCAATGATGTGAAATTCAATTCCCTGAGCGAATGGAATCTCGATGCCGTGACCGGCGAATGGTCGGTCGGCGCAGGCAACAATTACTGTCTGAATCCATCCTTTGAGGCTGACCGCGTTTCGCAGACGACACTTGCAGGCTGGAAATTCTCCGGCACCGGCAACAGCAACCGCAAGGGCGGGCACACCGGAAACTGGTGCGTACAGCAGTATGATGCAAACGCATTCAAAGCAACCATGACGCAGGATGCAGCGGTCCCGAACGGCACCTACACACTGAAAGCATGGGTCAAGAGTACCGGCGGACAAAACAGCGCGATGGTCTATGTTCGCGGATACGGCGGCGACGACAAAATCATGAATGTCAACAAAAAAATGGACAGCTGGACACAGATCACGATCGACAATATCGCGGTCACAACCGGCAAGGTGCAGATCGGTGTGTACTCCGATGCAAAAGCAGGTAACTGGCTCATGGTCGATGATTTCACGCTCATTGGCGACGGCGCTCAGCCCGTTGTCACGCCGGTTGAACCGATCAAATATGCAGACGGAACGTATATCAAGAATCTCACCGTCAACGATGCGGAAAACGCTGCTGACTGGTCGGTGCAGACCGAAAAGCAACCCGGCAGCAATGTGTTCGGCGACAGAGCATTCACTTTCACCGGCGAGATGCCCGCAGTCCTGAACGGCGCGGAGTGGATTTCGACGGCGTGCGATTCCAAGAAATACGGCGATACGGAGGCGCAGTTTACAGCGGGCGAGGATATTACCGCTTTTATCGCGCTGGATACCCGCGTGACCGATGTTCCAGCATGGCTCGGCGACTGGAAGCAGACCGCGGACACGATCACCGATGACGGCGATCCGCAGGTGACCTATCAGCTCTACCGCAGAGATTTTGCAGCGAATGAAACCGTCACGCTCGGCGCATTGGCGCAGGCGAATTGCGTCAATTATGCGGTTGCAGTCACGGCGAAACAGGCAGAAGCAGTCATCGGCGACATCAATGCAGACGGCATTTGCAGTCTTACGGATGTTGTGATGCTGCAAAAGTTTCTCCTGACAGACGGCACACTGACCACGGAACAAGCAGCGGTCGCGGATATGAATGCAGACGGAAAACTCAATGCGATTGATCTGACCTTGCTGAAACGCTTATTGATACAGTAAAAGAATAATATTATAGTAAGCAGCATCCGATTCAGCTACTTGAACGGATGCTGCTTTTCTTGAATGCAAAAATCACGAAAATGTCTAAATTTTGAATGTGCTATTGAAATGTTTAATGGGATATGTTATAATATCAGCGTGACTATTCAGTCCCTCTGAAAAACCCACAATGTTGAAAGCAAAAGTTCAGAGTCAAAAAACTGTGATTCTGTCAATTTACAGCCACCGAAAAATGTGCTATACTGAAGAAAAAGCTAGATAGCGGTGGTGAAAAGGGATGACAGTGATAGAAGAACTCATGGCAACCGTCAGGGCACAACAACATACGATTGAGGTTCTGACCATTAAATTGGAAGAGACCAGTGCTAAGCTCGAAAAAGCCAATGCCAGAATTGCGGAGTTGGAAGAGCAGCTGCATAAAGACAGTCACAACAGCAGCAAACCACCGTCTTCTGACGGCTATGAAAAGCCTTCACCGAAAAGCCAGCGGAAAAAGAGCGGCAGAAAAGCAGGTGGTCAGACCGGGCACAAGGGGCATCATATGATGCTTGACAATCCCGACCGTGTCGAAACAGTATATCCGCACCACTGCGCGAATTGTCCTCACAGAGCTCATTGCGGCAAATTAAAGATACACGACACCTGCTATACTGTTGATGTAGAGATCAGAAAAGAAACTGTCAAATACGAGATCATGGAATGTAATTGCGGCGGCGTACAGGAAGCCGCAAAGCGTCCTGCCGGTATCAGCGGATCCGTTACATACGGAAACCGCCTGAAAGCTCTTGTATGCGTTCTGAGTACCAAGGGAATGGTGGCGATAAAGAACCTCTGCGAGATCATTCACGGTCTGACCGGCATCAAGCTCGGCACCGGC
>JAEEGL011156613.1_pt1 | contig 32520 bp, 31 predicted proteins | sample 9134231 | NCBI WGS metagenome assembly JAEEGL01 (sample SAMN16246548, study PRJNA631951) | gut metagenome | biome: gut microbiome; feature: rumen; material: fiber-attached | host: Bos | place: Iran: Karaj | collected 2018-10
ACGACATCAACCAAGCGAAACCATGACCATACTCTTCAGAACCATCCAACTGGCCGTTCCGGTCATCCTGGTCTTAGCTCCCTTCCTTTTCTACAGGCGGAAGGGCACACGGATGCTTGCCTTCTATGTCTCGATGGCAATTGAGCCGAAGAGCCGCAAGACCTACATGCTGGTGCTTGCCGTCAGCGTGCTCGTTTACAACTACACCTTCTTCTCGCTCGACGGGGCCAGCCTGTGGCTGGTTCCGGGCATGCTGCTCGGATTCGTGCTGCTCCGGTACAGGTTCACGGATGCCATGCTGCACTGGCTCGGCGAGGACCGGGTGATCCAGGGGATTGCCTTCGGTGGGGTGCTCCTGTCGCTCGTCGTCCCTCAGCTCTATTCGCTGAGCGTGTCTATGGCGATGGTCCTCACCGCGGCCATGTTCTATCCGTCCCGGGAGATCATCCGTCATGCGGAATATCCCCGGTCCTATCTTGAAATCCATCTGTCCAACGACGATATCGTCGACCTATACTATTCAACCCTCCGTGCCGGTTCCAGGCGGCATCGCCCGACCGATGAAAGCCGGAATCAGCGCGGTCAAACCAACAACCAAATTGACAAGCAAGATGAAAAGAACCAACCAGACCAGACCGGCGCCTGAGTGTCCGGACTATACCCACATCCTGCCGAAGAAGCTGGCAGACACCCTTCACCAGAAGACCGGCGAACGGTACAGCAAGTTCGAGGCCTTCCGCTACCTGATGGAGCGGCAGGCCAAGCAGGATCCGGACGGGCCCGGAAACCACGCCGGTACGTTCGAGGTGACGATCACCGAACTCTCCCTCGACTGGGGCTGGCACCGTCACACGGTGACGGCCTTCCTGCAGAAGCTCGCACGCATGGGATACCTCTCCGTGGAGAAGACCACGTCGAGTTTCAGACTCCGTCTCCCCGAGCTCTTCGTGAAAGACCGCGTGAACGCATAGGACCCTCCCGGCTTGCCGGTGGTCCGGCCGGGGCGCTGAAGTCCGGATACGGGCCGGAAACGGCCCTTTCCGGGCGGCTCCGGAATCTCTCCCGGAGATTCGGAAAACGATAGGCTTTTTGGCAGCGGGCTTGCCCGTTCTGCCACGAACAAAGGGAGGGGGTAACTCAATACCCACTTGACCCGAGGTCAAATGGCGGAGTGCCGACAACGCAGCAAGCTGGGCACGGGAAGGAAAGGGAAGGAAAAACCCTAGAACAGAGTGATATGGGAACACAGAAACAGGTGGTGCATTTCCAGGCGAAGAAAGGCTTCTCGACGGCGCAGAGCAACGAGCAGCAGCGGAAGTGGACCGAAAAGGCCTGGAAGAAGGCGAACGAGAACGGCCGCATCGACCGGACCCGGACCGGACTGAATTTCGAGGTCGCCCGGGGAGGGAAGGTGCAGGCTGTCGACCAGAGCAAGTCCATTCCCGAGTTATTCCAGGAGAACATCCGGGCCCGGGGAATCAAGGATCCGAACGCGAAGTATCCGCACGATCCGAAATACAGGACCGTCGCGGACTTCATCATCAGTGGTTCACACGACACGCTCTGCCAAATGGCTTTTGGCAGTCAGGAGATCGACTACGGAAAAGATGCCGACAACAGCGGTATCGAAAGACGTCCGGAGATCGAGCAGTGGGCGAAGGACATGTACGACGTCCTTGCCGACAGGTTCGGTGAGGAGAACATCCTGTCCTTCATCGTCCATATGGACGAGCGGAGTCCGCACATCCACGCCGACGTCATCCCGGTCAAGGATGGCAGAATCTCTTTCAAGGAGGTATTCTGCGGGAGCGACAAGTATGAATACGCGGAGCGGACGCGGGCTCTTCACGACGCCTTCGCGGAGGTCAACCGCAAATGGGGGCTCGAGCGCGGGGACAGCGTCAACGAGACCCACCGGAAGCACCAGAGCACGGAGGACTACCGGCGTGAACTGTCCGGCCAGTGTAGTACGCTCGAAAAGGAACTGGAAAGCAAGGCTGCCAGGCTCTCGAACCTGAAGAGCCAGATCCACATCGCTGAGATCCGGAAGAAGTCCCTGACCACGATGGTCTCCAACCTTGAGTCCGCGAGGGAGCGGATCGAGGACGAGATCGACGGCATCAGGACATCCCTGTCCGACGACGGAATGGCAGTCTTCCAGCGGCGGGCGCTCATGAGGAAGGAGCTTTCCCTTCAGAAGAAGCTGGATGAAATCCTCTGGAAACTCGCCGACAAGCGCGGCAAGCTGGAGGCGGCCGAGAAGAAACTCTCCGACCTGAAGGAAGAGCTCACATACTCGGAGGAGCGGCGTGAGGAACTGGAACAGGAGATCCGGTCTGCCAGCGCCAAGGTGTCGGAACTCACCATGAACAGGGTTGGGACCGAGGCGCTCTGGACCGTGCTCAGCGACTTCCAGAAGCTGAAGCTCACGCTGCCTCCGGATACGTTCGATGGATTAGATGACTCGCTCCTTCAGGACATGAGCAGGCGGGGCATGAAGATCATCACCTGTGCGGCACTCCTTTCCATGGGGATGGTCGACCAGGCGACGACCTTCGCCGAGAACTGCGGCGGGGGAGGTGGACACGGCTCCGGGGACTGGGGCAAGGATCCGGAGGAGGATGACCGGCAGTGGCTGCGGCGCTGTCTGGAACGCTCCCGGCAGATGCTCGTCCCGGCTGGCCGGAAGGTCAAGCGCTGACCTGCCACATTCAATAATCAGAAAACCGAAACAAAAACGACAACGATGAAACGAATAGCAATTCTTATCAGCATCATCTGCCTCGGGGCGGTCTCGCTCCGGGCGCAGGATACGACCCGGGTTCAGGCGACGGACCCGGATGTCCATCAATGCATCAAACGCGACTGCGGATGCCACAATCATCCGGTCAACGACTACAGCGGGCTTAACTCGCTGCGGGCCCGGCTTGCCAATCCTTCCTGGAATGGGAAGTTCGGTCCGCTCAATACCGGCCTGAAGTTCGAGGATGGCAGGATCAGGCCCCTGACCAGTCCGGGGCAGAAAGGGGAGCCGGAAGATCCGGTGACTGTTCCTGCCAAGTCTGAAATCTCCAATACGGACAGTGATTCTCCTTATGTGAAAGGAATCGGCAGGGGAGAAGTGCCAGTCGGAGCGCCCGTCTACGTTTTCTTCCGACTCGCCGAAACATATATCACGGACTCCTCGCAACTGCTGAATGTAAGATCTGTCGCCGAACTGGCCGTCGCGGAGAACATGCGAGTTCGGATCACTGGAGCGTCCGATTCGGCTACTGGGACTTCAGAAAAGAACGCTGTGCTTGCACTCTCGCGGGCGGAGCATGTCTCGAAGTTGATGCAGGAAAGGGGAGTACTTGAAGAGGATATCGAGGTCTTCTCCGAAGGAGGGACGGCTGCGTACAGCCCCGTCGAGGCGAACCGCAACTGCCGGATTGAGCTGTTCATCCGATGACAGGATGCTCCTACGCATGAATAGACCCAAACGCCGTGAGGTGTGAGTTCTCTCTATTGGACAACTTCAACAGTTGTTAAGTGTTTTTCTTTTGACCGTGACCCTCCTTCCTAGTCAAAGGCAGGAGGGTCCTTAGTGATAGACTATAAGTATAGTATAGCTATAGTATATCTATAGTATAACAATGAGCCCGGCTATTAGGACGGCCGGGATAGCCAGCACCATTCCGATTGACGAACCTTCGATGTGGAACCAGTAGTCATGGTATTCCTTCCTCATGTCCGGGGTTCATCGAGACCAGCCGTTATTTCTTACTACTGCCTGAACCGCTTCCTACAGGTGGTTTTGTTACTTGAGAAGGAGTGGGCAATGGCGTATTGGAACGCTGATGATAATTGCCTTGTCCTGGGGAGGGGTGAACTGCTTTATCTTGTGCCATGTCATTTGTGTTTTACTGGTTTAGGTAGCGGGAGAGGAACGGGTGTTCTAGTGGTTCCAGGAACAGGATTGGGATTTGGTGGCGTGACTGGCTGAGGGTTTGGTTTGGGAAAACTATCAGTAATCATCTTCTCATGAGAATTTTAAATAGGAGAAAACAAATAGGAGGATAACACCTATGATTGCAAAAATGGATGAACAAATGTTAATCCAAAGAATTCTATAGCTGTGTTTCTCCAAAACCTCATACATTTCATAACTTTGAAGAGCATGGGGAGACTCATGGATAAAATTCTTTATCATCTTGCTTTGTCTAAACTGAAATCTACGTCCTACCAAGTGCACAACCAGATTCAACAGCAACGCTATTACGAAGAAACCTGCCGCAAGAAATGCGATCCAATACCAATCGTGGCTTTTCCCTGCAACTAATTCCAAAAGAGTAAGTTCCAATCCTATCGCGCCCACAGATATTGTAAACACTTTCTTGTCAATGTGTTCTTCTGATTGCATCGCGGCATCTTGAACGGTAGGCCAGACTTTGCTCCAATACTCTACCTCAAGTTCTCTATTAGAATCTAAGACATTGTCTTGAGATTGGATAGGGTGAGCTTTTTTTCTAGAACGGCACATTTTTATTCAGTTTTTGTCTCAATGATTATCGGTGTTCTCCATCGTTATGCTTTCAACTCCCTCCAATGGGATACTTCTTTTTGTATTCGTCTGGCAAAATGAATTCCAGATGATAGGTCCAGCCGTCGCATTGGTCCTCGCTCTCGCCGCCGGGCAGGAACTCGGGATCAGGAACCTTATCGATCATTTCGCCCGACCGCTGTGAACGCATCAACGCCTCTTCGTATTCGGAGTCGGGAATACGGACGTCATAGCCATAGGTGAGGATGTCGCCCTTCAATCTCTGAAAGTACGCCCAGATCTCCTTCGACTCAAACATATCCTCTTCGCATTCCTTAACCCAGTTGAGATACTCTTTCCCCGACTCAAAGTAAGGGACATACCCATCCCAGAATGGATGCTTGCTTTTGCTCAAACGAAAGATGAAGGGGATGAAAAAGGGCAGGCCGACACATTGGTTGGCGTAACGGCCGAAATCCATCGCGTACTTTTTACCTTGCCGGACAATCCGCCACAACGTCCAATGGATGTCCCAAAGGTCGTCTTCTTTGCCTAAAAGAAACTCTGGAGCCAGGACACAATGTGCGAGTTCGTAGGTAGACTGCTCGCAATTCACACAGTGCTCTTTCAGGTACGCATATAGGCTTCTGGCGAGGTCTAAGATATGTTTCGTATGATTGTTATGAGTCATAGGCTCGACTAATGACGCCCTCCGAAAAGGCCGTGGAACAGGGCCATGCCAACAATCCCCGCGTTCCACTTGGGACCGTAATAAAGATCTTCGTCGGGTACCGCGATGGGAAATGGTTTGGCATTGGGGTCTCCGGCTTTCCTCCACATCCTCAAAAGCAAGAATACAGAAATCGGATACAGGATGATACCCAGTATTGCCAGCACAAGAAAAAGCCAACCAAGACCGATTGAATACAGCACGAAGAACAAAATGACGAATGGTGCAATGTAGATTGTCGGGCCGAGGATGAACAGCACATACCAACCGATTTCCCAACGCTCGATTCTGCGTTTGGGAGAAGGTTGAGTAGTATTCTTGACTACATCTGTGTCGTTGATTAGTTCTTTTTTGTTCTTTTCCATTGAAGGTAGGTCATTATATATGTCCTTTCTGTTCCTTTTTGATTCACTCAATAATGCCTAGGGTTTTTGCGTTATTAATCCGTCGGAAGTGGTAATACTGAAAACTATCGTTTATTGAAATCACTATTGGTGGGGCTGTTTATTGATATCTTGAAATAGAGAAAGAAGACGATCGTCAAGAATACGAGGTGAGAAACGACCTTCGCAGATGATTTCCATTAGAAGATTTCGGCCTTTTTCTTTCTCGGTAGTATAGTGCTCAATGATATGATAAAACCCGTCAGGCCCCTTCTTATATTTGAATTTCTTGAGCCAGAACCCTGAGCGTGTTATGTAGAACCAACCGCCAAGCAGATAAGGGACATAACGGCAGTCCCAGTCTGGAGTATAGCCTTTGACAAAGGAGATTATCTGCTCATCGGACAGGGGAATATCAGGGATATCTTCTTTTTCCCATGAAACTGAGTCTTGAATCTGAAGCAGCACAGAATGATGAAGCCGGGCAATTATCCAGGTGTCATGGTCTGGGCGGTTGAAGTATATTTCACGCTTGTCCATTGCTAACTCAACCACTTGTTCACATACTCCTTAACATACGTCATTAGTCCATCTCCCTCTAAAATGCTCACATCAGCCGCAAGTCCAATAACAAATCGTCCAGCCCCTTCATAACTATGAATAATAGTGGAAAGCAGCCATTTCCCATCTACTCTCTTTAAATCCTTCTCAGCAAGAGGAAACTCCTCCAACAAAAGATTCTTTGCTCGAGTATTAAGCTTCAAAAGAATGGACTCGTTGAGATCTCCGGTCATCCTAAACACATCAGGCTTGACAACCCGATGCTCCGATGCAAATTGCCAGTCCATTTGAGTAGCTTCAACAGAACGGATGCGCATGATCTTGAAGGTTCGGTTTTCCCCCTTCTCGACATCCCATGCCCACACATCGATCAAATTCGACGTGAACTCAATGGGCTCAACCAAGCGATCTCGGGTTTCATTGCTATGTGCCGATTCATAACCCTTCAATATCACCTGCTTTCGGAACTTGATAGCATCCGCAAGGGCTTCCACATTCGCTGCGTTCGCAGGATTGTCGATAAAATTAGCGATGCTGGTACTGTCATATACGCAGGCTAGTTTGCGTTGCAGGTCGCGTTTCAGAGAGTTGTTATTGTCAATTCCGTTGATGAGTTTGGCTGTGATGTACGCTTCCTCATCCGTGAAGTAAATTAGCCGATTGAAATCACTCAGTCCTCTGACTACCTTGCCCATAGCATAGACGTTCCCATAGAGCTTATTCACCACAAAACCGGCCTCCTTTATATCTTCGATATAACGGTACACAGTGCGCGGCGTGATGCCCATCTCCTTTGCCAGTTGGTCTATTGTCCGATTCACATTGCCGGTCAATAGTTTCATCAAACGGAGTATCTTAACTATTTTAGTTTGATCCATGGGTTTAATCAACGACTATCAATCATATAATGATGGGGTGGGGTAATTTCTCTCCGCATCATAATCCTTTTACATGGATATAAGGCATCTGAGTCTTAAATTCCGGGTCAATGTGATGGCACTGGGTCTTGATGATTCCACGACGATAAATAGCCGGCTGTAGGCAGTAAGTGTCGAAATCACGAAGATCCACATCGGCAACATTCTTCCAGTGCGGGAAGAAAAGCTTCATGGCAGCTGTGGCGATGCGTTTGACGGCTTTAAAATCACGCATATCAGCATTTGCTTCGTACTCCACTAATTGGTCGAAGAGCATGCCATATACGTTTTCGGTACGGAGGGCGTGCATGACCTCTGAGAAATACTCCACATTAATGGTCCACCCCTTGTAAATCATGTTCTTGGAGATTCTGGGTAGGTACCAACCTTCAATAAAACAGTGGAAGCGATCCAGGAGAGCGGACTCTCGGAAGCTATTGGGGAGGGAATCAAAGTAGCGATAGTTGATTGGCTTCTTGTTCTCGTTCAGTGGGATGTTCCCCATAAGCATCAGGCCGCACTCGGAGGTGATTTCCTTGTTGTCGATAGTGGTTTTTCCGGCTTCGAGGTATGCCTTTAGGGCAGCCTGGATTTCAGCTGGCTCCTGAAAGACGATGGTCTGAATCTCGTCGAATGCCGTATAGTCGTGGTTGCAGAGAATTCCCAGCTGCTCTTTCGCCTTGTCGTAGAGCAGTTTGGCACGGGTCACCTTGCCGCCACTGATAATCCAACCATATTTTGAGAGATTGCCAAATACGTAGGATTTACCAGTTCCTTTCGGGGCCAGTTCAATAACGTTGAGGCGAGGCTCGATGAAGATGAACAGACGAGTCAGAAATTCCAGTTTCTGCTGCATGCTGGCAAAGGTGTCGGCATCGTACTCCATCGCTGAGATGAGAACATCTATCCATTCCTCTGTGGTGAACGATTTACGGGCTTCACGAAGATAATCTATATCCACGGACCTGTAGGGCTTAAACGGCTTGAAATCAACCATCTCCACATGATTCTTCTTGCCGTCCTCGTCCGGCATCAGGCAGAGTTTGATGATACCCCATTTCTCGCCGTCAACAAGTTCGCCTTTATTCTGCTCATAGATATATGGCGGAATCTGGCCTTCGTTGAGTTTGATGCCGAGATCAGGGATAGAGAAGCGGCGGATACTCTTCACTAGGTCGATATAGATTGTGAAGCGTGTGAGCAAGGTAATCTCTTCACCCATCCCCAGACGATCCTTTACGGAAGCAGGGTCTTGCGGGATGACCTTATTCAGGAAGGTAGTGAGGCCACCGCGATCCACAACTCCCTCTGAGTTAATGAAGCGCTTGAGGAGGTAGTCCTTCACGAAGGCAGGCAAGTTGCGACCCGCGAAAAGACTGTCCGTGGAGTTCGGGTCTTTGTAGATGGCCATCGGGGCGAAGTAAGTGCGAATCTTACTGCTGATATTCTCGTTCATTATGTTCTGTTAAAATAAGTCGTCAAACAAATCGTTTTCTTCGGTTCCAAGTTTGGCTTTGAAATGGTAGGTATGACCAAGGCCGTCAACCCAGACTTCAACTATTTCTTTGCCAGCTACCAAGTCAATATGTTCAGAAACATAGACCTCGTTGCTTTCAAGGTGAAGGGCATAGCGTTTATCATTGTATACCAAGTATGGAATATCCGTATTGCTCAGGCCCTTTATTCCGAAGCGCATCACCGGGTTGGAAGCCGATACTTCGAGGCTCTTTTGCTCAATGCTGCTGGTAGTGTGTTCCTCAAAATCAGAGATGATGAATACCGGGACTAGCACTTCTTCCGGCGTACAACCTCCGTGGCAACCTGAACCGGAGTCTATCTTGCTGGTCAAAGATTCGTGGCGGAGAGCACAGATGGTGTTCTGGTCATCCAGAATCTTATATTTCTCGTCACTGACAGCCTTGCCGGAGTTCCAGGTTGCGTAACGTCCACCGTGATGACCTTTTATGCCCGAGAGATTCAATCCAGGACGAAGCTGGGGCATATAGGAAATCCCGTGGTCGGAAACGATAGCGATCTTCTTCCCTGGATTCTCGTCCAGGATACGGTTGATAACCTCACGGACCTTGGCCAAGTCATCAATGATGTAGTTCGGATATGGACGCACCTTGTGGGAATCTCCATCGAGGTCGCCATACTTATCCAACGTTCCCCCAGCAAGTTTTTGTAGTTCACTCTTGTTTATATCTGTCACCGTTGGAAGCGTCGCACGGGCGATATAGACCTCGTTAAGGAAATAGTTGTCTTGATTACGTTCACGAATAAGTTCTTTGATGAAAGGCACCCATTCAAGGCTTAGACCGTCAATCCAGAAATAAACCTGAATGTCCTTCCGCATATTGAAGTTGGTCCGTACCGTTTTGAAATTATTGTACCAGGTATTGAAAGTCACCTCGTTCGCATTCTTTTCGAGTATGACGGATTCAACTTCCGGGGTATAGGTATTGGCGAGCTTGGCTTTCTTGTATTGGTCCATATAGGCCAGACACCAAGCCTGGGCAGCATCCTGTGTGCCGAACGAAGGCTGCATGTAGTTATAGAGGTCGGGATAGACCTTTCGCACATCGTCGGCCTCTGCCTTGCCGACAGCGAACCACTTGATGATTTCGGTTTTTTCCGCCTCCGTGGCCAGCGTCAGGTACTGGAAGGCATACTTCGCCCCCATCTTCTCCTCCATTTCGTGTATTTTATTCAGGAGAAGATCTTGAACATTCTCAGGAACAGTGATGTTCTTTTGTACAGCAGCCCTTAAGCCCGCATTCCTTTCTTCAAGCTCATCAATGGTATGTCCTTCATCAAATATGGTGAGCAGTAAGTGTTGAACGAATTCTGTGTTGCTAAAACTATTGCATTCACGGAGTACAGAGCAAATATACCCTTTATGACAGAACCGATGCGTATAGTAAGCACTTAACAGCCAACGACTATAGGAATCCTTCTCGCCGAACCATATCTTGTAAAAGACATCGAAGTGGGACAAATCATGGATGTCAAAGCGAGAATTAAAGAAGGCGGTGAGGTTGAAGTTGTGGATGTCGATTTCGGTCGCCAGTTTCCTCCAAAAGATGTCCTCAACCTTTTCGTATTCGACAATGTCCAGAGGCAGTCCCAGTCCTTTCACTAGGAAGTCGTAAACATTATAGCAGGTGGTGTAATCAAAAGCATTGTCTGGCTGGGCATACTCCGCGTTAGCAAAGATGGCACGAGAGGTGCAAATGATCGTCTGTGTCACATCACCCTTTCTCCAGACGTTAATCCACTCTGTTACACTGTTGACAACGGTGTACTTTGACTTCAGATTCTTGACTCCGTATGTGGTGCCATCAGTCAGAATAAGATGGTAGTTCAACTGATGGTCAGCAGACTTGAGATACCAAATGGTGGATTGGGAGTCCTCGTTGAACTTGGACATCTTTCCGTAGAGTCCGACAATAGGGATATATACACGCCGATGCTCATCGTAGTTCCTCTGAATGGATTCCGCTGCTTTAATGGTGGAAATAAGCGAATTGAACTCGTAGCTTGTCTTGTTGTTATAGAAACGTGCCAACTCGGAAAAAGGGGCGATTACACAGTCGTAGTCGCAGGTCTCCGCATACTTTTTTATTTTGGTCCCCAATTCACTATGCGTGACGATGATGTCCGGGAATTCCGTGTTTAGCCATAGGTCAATGCTCTGGAAGAAGACATTGGCCTGACGGGACACGAACTCATAGCAATCCCGGAAGTTGTCGAAGAGGACGAAACGTATCGGATACCGGTTTGCGGTGAACGCATTTGAACCACTAGCGTTCTTGTCCTTTTCAACGGCCTGCATCAAGGCCTCCATGTTGTCGAATGGCTTAAACATACCTTTTTAGTCGTCAAGAATGGTATCGAAGATTTGCTCGTAGCCAAGGTCGATCAGTTTTTGCAGAATCACTTTGGCCTTCTCCACTTCAAATATATTGTTGACCTTTATTCGAGCCTTGCTCTTCTTTTCGGAAGTGCCTGGAACGGGAGGAACAGGAGGAACAGGCGGAGTGTATGACTCACCGCCATTACCACCATTGCCTCCATTCCCTTCGCCTCCGCCTTGAGGAAGCTTACTTAGACGCCAGTCCTTTATGGCATTGATAACTTCGTCCTCATTCCAAGTTCCAACCTCTGACTGAAGGTGTCCAGAAATGTAAGCGACGGCTTCATCAAACTCTTCGACTTTCAACCCCACCGTTTTCACTTTTTGCAGGAAGGCAAGGAATCCCTCGCGGAAATTAGCATCATCTCCAATGAGGTTCTTGAGCTCAAACTCGTATATCTTTAAGCCTTCAAGTGTATCGGCCATTAGGTTGGGATTGGAGGAACCAATTTCCACGCAGATGGCATTGATGTTATCCACCAACTGGCGCACTTCAGATTTGGCTTTGTCTTCCGCAACGTATTTCAGCGACCAAAGCGGGTACTTCTTTGCCGGAATATAAGAGTGCGTCATCACCCAACGTGCGTTCTTGAGGCTGCTGATTTCAGAGATGTCTTTGTATTTTGTCAGGTTGAAAGTCTTTATGAATGCCTTACACAGTTTACCCTCCTCCGGAGTCTCGAAACGGAAGGTTACTTTAGGGTTGGCCTTGCTATCCTCCCAAGCCTTGAAGATTTCTACGACATCTTCAACTACATGTTGAGCCTCGCGGGGCTTACCGTTGAGATCGAAGATCTTACCGATGTACGGACGCATAGCAAAGGCCAGCATACCCATACCCGCGTAGGACTGGAAAAGACCATACGGCGGCTTGGTGAGGTCGATGAATTTCTCTGCCAGGTTAAAAGTATTGGATTTGTCAGCGTGCTTGATTTTGTTCTCCACAAACTTGCAGACCTTATAAAGCGGATGCTCAGGATCGATGTCCGTTTTCCATGTAAGATCCTCGTTTACGCTGTCCTGCAAGAGATAAGGGACATGCATGGCGGGGCCTTTGCAATGGTCACTGATGTCCGTCTTGGTGTTGAATGATATGACACTCTTGACGGTATCTTTGACCAATGCTTTCTTCCAGTAGGTCTTTGAGAATTTAATTTTGATGATGTCCAGGGATTCAGGACCGGCAGAGAAGATGGCTGGCGCAATTTCGGAATTTACAACGGTGGGCATCTTCATCGCCGAAGCGGGCATAGGTTGTCCTTTGACGTAGGTTACAAATACGCCACGTCGAATCTCTTTAATCCATTCCTTGAGCATATCGGAGGCGCACTTGGCGTGGGACTGCTGCTGGTCGGCAAAGCCGTGCTGCTGAGCACACTTGGCGTTGGCCTGATACTCAATGAAACGCAAGTAATTATTGTCTGAAAGCGTGGTTTCAAACACTACGAAGGTGGTTGTCTGGAACCTCTCTTCATTGCAATTTCGAAGGCAAATGTCCTTCAAGGTGTTCAGTTCCTCGGCATTGCGGGCGACCATCATCGCAAAGAACAGTTCGTAGTCCTTGGCCTGCTTGCGGCCGTTCTCCACCTTATTGAGGAGCGTATATTCGTTGACTTCTGTGGAATAGAACTGAAAACTGTATGGACGGGCCACGTTGGCTAGATAACGGTCAAAGTCTTCACGGGCGGCAGAGCCGAAGTTGATGACCTGGGCTGTAGTTTTAAACTCGGTGAACATCAGCTGCTGCTTGATTTCCTCGATTTCCTTCGACGGAAGGGCCGAGAACTGGATAGAGTACATTCCACCCGGAGCTCGCTGGATGATGCTATTGTCGTTGAGCCAAGTCAGGATGTCATCAACCTGGTATTCGACAGAGGTCCCTACGAACAGAGATTTGATGTTCTCCTCGCTTGGGGTCACAGACTCGTTGTTGGCAATGTTATTGAGGGCGTTCAGCAAGAGGATGCCCTTGAACACGGCCAGATGCGCTGCGCTCTCGTGCTCTACGCGAAGACGGTAGGAGTTGAAGCGCTCTGTTACAGCACCGAACTTGGCCACATTGTCATTGAATTCCGTAACCACATAATCCCAGAGGTAGTCTGCCGTAATGGTCTCCCGATTCATGAAGTAGTCTTCGTTGTCGAGGAAGGCCTTCACCGCTTCGTTCTCGCCCAGGAACTGGAACACGCTTCGAGAGGAAGAACCGGCCTCTCGGGCGTAGTAAGTTGCCAGGTTGGCCGTGGCAGGGTGAACCGGGAACAGGTTTTTGATGTCTGCGATTGTCTCCGCCTGATTGGCAGAACCCGCAGTATAGGCGTTAAGGATAGGGGCGCACTTGTCATAGAAGGAACTGCTGACCATGCGGAGTTCGTCTTCGCTACCAACGAGTTTGAACTTGCGGGACATAATCTTGAAGGCGGAAACCGGCTCCATATTGTACTTCATATAGAGGTAGCGGCCCTTTGTCTTGTCACGCTCTTCTGCCTTCAAGGAGTTGAGGGCTGAAGGGTGTGAGATGAAGAACAAGTAGGAATTGTGCTCTGCATTCATCGTCTCGTCTGCCAGTCGCTGAAGATCGACCAGCAGGCTGAGACCAATGTCGGATTTCATCACGTCCGTGAACTCATCCCAGATGACAAGGAGGCCATCGTAGCCAGTATTCTGTGCGAGTTTCTGCTCTACCTCGAAGAACCAGGAGCTCAGTTTCTCGCTCTCCAGAGGAATGTAGAGTTGGGAATCTCGCAGCACATCCTTCACCTTTCCAAGGGTGCCAGAGTCTTGGGCGACCAGATTGGACAAGAGTTTGTCCACGGTAGGAGTAAAGGAGGACAACTTGGGGTTCTGACGCAGAATCAGTTCCCACATATCCCTATTGTTCTGGATGTGATTGACGTAGTTGTCAAAGTCAGTCTTGACATCCAGTTCAAGGCCTGCTTTTGCCAACGCCAATTTGATTTCGCGCTGCATCTGCAGGGACAGATCGTCCTTGTGGGCTATGTTGTTCTGACCATACAACGTGACCGGGAAGAGACGCTTTTGCTTGCGCAGGTCAAACAATGACTGGCGCAAGGCGTCATACTTGGGATTTGCATACTCCTCGTTCACGTAGTCCGCAATCTGGGCAACCTCGTCACAAAGAAGGTGCTCGATAACGGCGGCGGCGTGAGACTTACCGGTTCCGTAAGTACCTTCAATCCAGAATGACTTGTGAACGTTGGTGTCGTTGTTGAACACGGAATTGATAATCCGCCGCAAAATGTCGTTAAATTGCTCGTTGGCGATAAATACCTTCCAGGCACCATCTTCTTCAGTCTGGATATTGTAAGCTGCCTTTTGGCCCCTTAGAGCAATAATGTCAGAATACTTTGTTGCCATATGTATTTCTATTCTAATATGCTTTTTTGAAGTATTTGGTAATGGCTTCTATATATCCCTTACGAGCCTCATCTTCTTGGAGCAGATCCCATAATGCATTGTCGAAAAACGCATAGTCAATATTGTCACGAAGGATTTTTGCGGAGGGGGAAATTCTCTTGGCTGGGGGAGTAGTCTTCCATTTCAAGTGCCAGAATCCATCCCCTTCAAGATGATAAAACGGATACTTAAGAGGAGTCTTTTCTGGTTGCCACTCCTCCAGTTTGCTGACGTAACGTGCCTCAATGTCTTGAAATTTAATCTGGTTATTCTTGATTTCGCCAGCAGCAATACCCTCTATTACGGCAATAACTAAGGCGGGTTTAGCCGCATTAGTTACGCCATTTGTACATTTCTGCTTTACCGACAGAAACGCGATTCTGTAGAGGTCGTATAGATACTCGTTTCTCATCATTTCAAGATTCAACACTATCGAATAAGGGCCTCAATCACGGAGATTGAAGTTAGGTCCTCTCTAAGCGTAATATTGTCCAAGCCCATATTGAGTTCAGCAACGAGGACTCTATTCGATGTGGAGTTCAAAGTCCTCAACGCCTTTTCAAAGGTGTGCATAGATATGCCGAGAATAACCGCCGGCCCATTATCACAATCCGCCGAATAGAAGTCTGAAACGCGAAGCGAACGAACTCCTTTCATTTCTGCATACTTGTAGAGTGAATAAGCCAGGCCAACCTCTGTAATGTCCTCGTATTCTTCACGGATGAAGTTCTTTCCAGTAATAGGCACTCCATAGCGGAGTAGTTCCCCAACAGGAGAGTATGAGAACATTTGGGTCAAGGCAGCGACCGCATTCTCAATGGTCTTTTTGGAAGCATCAATACCTTGTTCGACGATCTTATCCTCAAGGCCCTTTTTGTCATAGGACTGGCCAACAGGAACATTTGTGGCAAACCAATTCACTATGAATGAGTGATATGCAAGATTCGTTAATATGAGTTCCCAAGTGAGGTTGATGTCGTCAATGTATATCTCTTTCAGTAATCTGCCGAAGGACGTTAACTGATTCTTTAAATCAGTTATCTCGGCATCTTTAAGCCAGGCTTTGAAACCGTCTACCTGGGCAGAGCCTAAAGAATTGTTCACCCAGAAACCATCAACATCACTGAAGAACTCGTTAATCCAGTCCTCGCGAAGGCCGAAGGTCTTATATGCCTGGACCTTGGCATTCACTTTCTTGTCGGAATCTTTAATCATACGTATACAATCTGTTGCGATACACCCACGGTCATGAGCCTCTAAGCACTTATGGCAGCGGATGCATTTCGTTTTATCTATATTAACTGAAGGAACTATTGACAATGCTCCAGTAGGACAATCAACCTCACAGACCTCACACTGGACGCAATAAGCGCTCTTGTAAACGACACGCCTTAATAGATAAACAATCTTTGAATCAATGCAATCATAGACCGTAAATTTGACCTTGCCATCTTTCTCGGAGTATTCGACCTGGAATGAATAGACCGCATCCTTGAATTTCAGCTGTCCCTTGTCGAGATTGCCCTTCCTCTGAACCTCAAATTCACAGGCTGCAGGTAGCCAATGGTATATTGGGAAGGCTGGATGAGTCATAACGGCGATAAAATTCGTTTGTGACTGAGGGAAAATCACATCTACAACCGAGATGTTCTTATCTCCCAATGCCTTTATTTTCCACTTACGTTCTCTGAGATATTCTTTCGTATCTTTAATCCCAGATCCCTTTGACCATTTCTCCAATTTATCTGTGAAAGGTTTCAATTCATTGGAATAAAACCTGCTGACAATCATATCATCCCATGCAGTTGAGAAAGGACAAATCAAGCATCCCACTCTGGCCTTACCATAACGATATGCCGGATTGATTGTCAATCCATACTTGAAGAGATACAGAAAGATTTCAGCGGTGTTCCAGTTAAGAATTGGGTGGGCATTGAACACATTCGTATGCTTTCCCTTACCGATTCTCATATACCCAGCACGGCGGTTACTCTCCTCCGCTCGGACTCCATCAAAAGCAAGGACTTTACCCTGTTTATTTGAGCCTGGAAGTTTGAGAGTCCTATATAGCGGAGCCGTCTTCATAATAGAGCAGCACCAACGATGACTGTCAGTAGGCGTCCCAATCTTATCCCAGTAGTTCAACACAGACTCATGATTCTTTGCCGTGGAGAACTTTAAATCGGGGAACTTCTTGCCGTAGAACTCCTGGACCTCTTTGTACAGATCCAACGAGGAAGGCAATTCATATCCGGTGTCGGAGTAGATGACCTGGAAGGCAGACGGCGGGATTGCTCGGGTACAGAGATCCAGTACTACCTGCGAATCCTTACCTCCGGAGAAGGAAGCGATGAAGTAGTCAATCTTGGTAGTCTGGAAGACACGCTTACCTTCCTCATTAGCCTGGTCAAGCGGCATAATGTCGAAGGAATCGCAGTCCTGCTTGACGATGGCCATCTTCTGCTTTGTCTTCTTCTCAAGGCGCTCCGTGAGGGCTTCGAAGTCAATCTTGTTGGCGGCCACACGTTCCACACTCTTGGTCGCGGCAGAATATGCGATGTAGGTATCACGGATGAAGTCAATGGCTTCGGACTCCATCAAGAACATCGGGTCTTTGTTGCGGGAGAGCATCTTGGCCATATTGACCGGAACGAGTTTCCTCGGCTCGACTCCCTTTTGCAGGACCACTTTTGGTGCGTCGTAGATGTTGGCACCCTGGGCGTCAAAAAGATACTGCCCACGGTAGTAATACTGCTTATTGCAGGCCCACATCAGGGGTTCCTCGCAATGGGGGTACTTCCACCCCTGGGCGTCAAGGCCAAGTAAATCGAGTTCCTCCCAGAATACGGGGCGCGGTGACACCGAAAGCGAGTTATCGACCACCTTCAAATTGAGAAGTATGCCTCCGGTTTCGTTATCCCAAGTTATCTTGTACATTATGTCTTTGCAAATAAAGATCAAACAGTTCCTTTATGGCTTCTTTCTTCCACTCGGGCATCGAGTCTATGGAACTCTTGCACTCTTCAATTAGATTATCAAACCATTGCTCAAACTCAGACTGCGTTTCGGCGGTCACAAGCAAGGGATTTCTCCTTTCGAAGTACACCTCTGCAAAATTATGAGCCTTCAACCAAAGATAAGCTTTCTTGGTCATTATGAGATGACCAAAGTCGCTGAGAATACGCGTGTGATAAGCCAGGCCGCTTGCCGACAATTCTCCAGCCTCATAGTAACGTTGCTGACGGCGCCAAAAGCCACACAACTGCATCTCAACATCGTCAACACCGCTGGAGAAAGGGAAACGCTTGTTCTCCGTAATGAAGGAAAGCAGTTTGGGATAGCCAATGCTCATTGCCGTAGCATTCCGGGCATCGCCAGAATATTGGAAATACTCTAGCGGGTAGGTGTTCTCGGACAAACCGATATAACGAATACCTTCCTTAAAGTAGAATGAGAACATTCCTGTCTGCTCCAGGGAGAGATTTGTCAAGATGTTGTACTCATCGGTTGTCGGGCGGAACTGACACACGTGCTCTGTAATATCTGACATCGACGCAATTGTCGGCTCCAACTCGCGTAGGTAATCCGCTACGATTTTACGAATTGAGCCTCCACGAAGAGTCTCTCCCTCCCATTCGGCCAGAGTGTATGTGCTGGAACGTCCAATCGGAATGATATTGGGATTGATATTCACGCTACCACGTAAGCTGTTCATTTCCGTATAGCGCTCAGGGTACTGGTAAATAAACTCTTCGTATATCTCTTCCAGTGTTAATGGATGCCCAGCCGCACGTAAGATCTCTTCAATAATGATAGGGTTATTCTTGCGAGCGTTCGGTTTGAAAATCACCTGGCCAAAATCTACCTCAACGGGAAAATGCAGATATAGGATTGAACGGCAAGCGGTTTCAATGGCCGGCATCTCATCTTCGCAGTACTGTGTTTTGAGATGGGCGTTGATGAGGTTCTGGAGATTAACCTTCTCTTCATTGATGCGTTTCTCGGCCAAGCGGGTCTCAACATCTTCGAGGAAGGAGTTGAAATCCATATATCGACAGAGATCAGTGGGTACCAGGCAGAGGAAGAATTCCTTGTCGTAATAACCTGTGAGCGTCTTGGCTGCATCACCCAACAGTGTTACTTCTTCGAAGGTGGAAGCCAGTACCCAATTGACGAAGTTGAGGTTAAAATCGGTTCCTTCCTGGGCGTTGATGTTCTCATTGATGCGGCGCATCTGATAGTTGTAGGGACAATCAGTTACGAAACCGAGGGTGCGGAAAGAAGCGAAATACTCAGTGAGAGAGTCAATTAATTTATTACGCTTCTGGCGCACGCGCTCAGCGGTTATGCACAAAGAGGCTGCGACTTCGGTTCTGTCGGGAAGAACTTGGCCTAAGTGCATATTAAGGCAACCATCGATTATGGCGCGGGATTCTCCTTCTAGGTTTTCAAAATATGTATTAATGGCCGCGAATAACGGGAAGTGGCCAAGGGTGGCCTCCAGTTCCCGAATCATTTCCTGCGAATCCGCCGGGATCCGGATGTCGTTCAGAGTTTTGGAATTGAAATGGTGTAGGGCTTCCTCTACGGACTGCTCGTCAGGAAAACTTTCTAGGAAGCATTTAACATCTTCGAATAGACCCTTGATTTCCGCAACTGTACCGCGGCCGATATTCCTAACTTTTCCGGGATTGAAAGATGGCTCGGAGATTGCCGCATATAGCTTCACCAAAGAATTGTTATGCTCTTCGAGGAATTTCAAAAAAGCGTTCTTAGTTCGTACCGACAACCCAGACAATCGAGGCGTAATCAAAGGGAGTAGGGCATCAGTATTACCAGGAAGGGTCGGGCGGTTCTCTTTGGACTCGACGACTGTTTGGATTGTCCTATGTTGTTTAAGAATCGACTGGATCGCTAATACTTCTTGAATCGTCTTCCGTCCGCAATTCTTAAGTCCAGCGATTTCCTTCCACGACATTTGGATAAAACCATCCAGAAAACTTGCCTTGTCAGGGAATCTATCTCTCAATGATTGAAGGACGTTATTGGTACGGACAGAATAGTCAGGAAGGAGGGCGTCATACATGCTCGATAACAACACAAGTTCATCGGTGTTTTCTGGAGAGGAAACCGTTGTGTTATTAATCGGATTAAGCATTGTACTCTTGGGTGGCTATATAATCAACAAATATAGTCAATTAATTGAGAAGATTCGCAAAGAAACGACTCTTTTAACGCTTTTAGCGCAAAATTGACATTATGTTGTCATTAATTGAGACAGAAAGACATTGCTCACACCATTTCTTATTCATGGTTTTGATCTCTTTAAATCCCTAATGATGAGATTGCCATTCCTGAGATTATCATTGTATCTCTGTGTAATATGGCTAATCTTCAAATCTTCGACTGTGTCACCGTCACCGAGAATAGTCTTCTGAACAGTCTGAACCGGAAGTGCCGCGTATGCTCGTTTTCGAAGCTGAGCAGGAGCCTGGCCTTTTGCTCAGACATGGCCCCGTTTTTCCTCAGGTGTTTTACCCGGTTGATATATCTGATTCTGTCCTTTTCAGACCAGGTGCGCACGAATTCGTCCACCGTCATCTTATCTTTCATGACATTGCATTCCGGGCATGAAATTACATAGTTGTCCACTGAAGACCGGCCCCCCAACGCTCTCGGGACGATGTGATCGTAAGTGATTGCCTTTGGCTCTAGCGGAATGCCGCAATAGATGCATGTCCCATAAGTTTCCTTATAAAGGGATCGATAGTACTTCTCGTTTTTCTTCTTCCTCTTGATCTCGGTTCTGCGAAAAAGCGAGAAATCGCGAAGGAGCAGTTCCTTCTTTACGTTGGAGATAAGCCCTTTCCTGTTACCTCGGCGGATACGGATCCAATAACCGAACCTGGTCTTGAACGGCAGAGAATTCACATACTTAGGGAGGGGTGTCGTAGCCCTTTTCTTGACACAATCTAGGCAGATTATTGTCCGTCCGTCGATACGGGTGAATCTTGACCGCCTGGCCGGTATGATCTGGACCATGCTCCAGTCATCCGACTCCTCCCTCTTCTTGCCGCAGACCATGCATCGGTTGCAGGTCTCTTTGAATAGGATTTCACGCTTATAGGGCTTCTCCAAATCATCGACCGCACCCCAGAGGGGTTTCTTTATCACAGTCGTTTCCTCGTTCATGCTCCCATGGAATCAAAATGGCATTGTGTTCGTCCCGTTGAAGATATCCAGTCCCAGGCCAATCGCTTCTTCATCCGACAGCTCCTGGAATCGGAGCATCCGCTTCCCGTCTCTCACGACTTCGCCGAAGAACATCTCCTTTGGCCTTACCCACATCTGCCTTTCACCGTACACGGCTTGATACACGACCATCTCCTTCTGGCTCTCGCTGTCCTTGGCAATTCCCACGAACTTATAGATGCCCCCTTTGAAATGACGATAGAACTTGTTCATAAGACAAAAGTAGCGAAAAAAGATGTATCTTCGTAGGGATTAACCCGACACATAAAACAGAAGCACAATGATTCTCACCACCACACCCACCGTTGAAGGCCGCGTCATCCTGGAATACAAGGGCGTCGTCTTCGGAGAAGTGATCTCCGGCGTGAACTTCATCCGCGACTTCAAGGCCAGCATCCGCAACATCGTCGGCGGCCGCAGCGGATCCTACGAGAATGAGCTGATCAAGGCCCGTACGCAGGCCATGGACGAGATGGCCGACCGGGCAGCCCGCCTCGGCGCTGACGCCGTTGTCGGCATCGATATCGACTACGAAGTCCTGGGCGAGAACAACGGAATGCTCATGGTCACCGCCTCTGGCACTGCCGTAAAGTTTGCCTGACCATGAGGAGGATTATCCTGTTCCTTGGTGCGGCCCTGGCTTTCGCGTCCTGCAAACAGGTCTCGGATATCCCTTTCGAGGAAGTCGAGAACTACTTCTTCCGAAATCATGCCGAGGTCCCAGAGAATCCCATCATCGACACCTCTGGGGAGTTCGACGCCCTTTTCGGTGCGGCGGCTTTCATGGGGAATGGCGGTCAGCCCACTGCGGTCGATTTTGAGAAGGAGTTCGTGATTGCTGTCGTGAATCCCGTGACAGATTGCAGTACCGAGCTGGTTCCGGAATCGCTCCGGAAGGAGGATGGTGAATTGGTCTTTACCTATCAGGAGACGATTGGCGAGCAACAGTCCTGGACTATGCAACCGGTCCTTCTCGTCAAGGTTGACCGGAAATACAGGACGGAGGCCGTTCGCCTCGAAAGACGGCTTCAGGTGCTCTGACAATTAGCATTTTGTGGCCATCGAGAAGAAGTACAGAAGCAAATAGGATTCTCCAGTACCGATTTAACGACTTGTCCCATGATTGACTTTTCCGCACCAGACCCGTTTGGGCTAGAAGGCAAAGTGTTTCCATTTATTGACTTGAATGTCTTCTCAGATGAAGTCGAATTCCTTAAGCCCCAGATTATTGCCGAGGCGCAGAAGGAATCCGAACACTGCGTGGCTTTCGTGGAGTATGTCTTTAACTTTATTGATGAGGACATCTGCGTGGGGGCTATGTTTTCGGCAACGGTTTTTAGCGCGATTATCAAGGCATGTAACCGAGCCGATGATTCGGTCATCAAGGATTTCTACCTCCGGATGTTTCAGCTGGTCACCCCGATGCTGTGGGAAATGGGATTTCTCGAGCATCGGCGCGAGAGAACGATGGACATATTTAAGCGTAACAAAATCCTTCCGGAGGATATTCCCGTAATCAAGTCCGCCATCGAGTCTCTCAAGAGGATTCCTGTCGCCCTTATTGTTGACCGTTACTTAAAAGCAAAGCCTAAGCAGATGAGGGACTACATCAGGTCTTCCACGTTTATTTATGATACTCCCGACCAGGAAGTGGACCTGTCCGGTTCCCGGATTGATCCAGAGATGTACGAAAAACTGATAGGCTCACTCTATAGGATATGCAACCAACTGAGACATCAGGCCCGAACGGTTAACAGGCGGTCATACAGGAGCCTCTCTTGGGAAGCCATAAACGCCCAGGAGGGTACATCTTTTTCCCAGGCATTCATTACTTGGCTAAAGTGGGCCACTACGGATGCCAAATACATCGGAACTAGAGAACGCAATGACGGCTGCCCCAGCTGGTGTTTCGCACCATATTCGATGGATGTCTGCTATGACAAGGAGGAGCTGACGGGAATCGGGGACCTATACGACCATTTGCTAGACCTTCTCGGATCCGACCGCGAACAAGAGATTAGAATCCCACTTGTGGACTACTTCTATGGTCATGTCCAGCCGGATGAAATCATGTATCAGCCTTTATTCGAGGAAGCGGACGAAGAGGAGAATACGTACGGCTTCAATTCAGAAAATGATGGTCCCATTGAGATAAATGAGGAGGACCGGCCTGCATGGTTGGACGCCATTTCTGAAACAGACTTCGTCCTGCTATGTCAGAGAATCATTTCGGAGATTGGCTGCGGAATAACGATAGACGAGAAAATGATTGTTCTTCCTCCCGGGAAAGGGATAGAAAAGTTCCGGCTTATCCGGAAAGTATAGTAATACCAAGATTATGCAAAGAGTACTTGATTTCCTGAAAAAGACAGGTGTCTATTTCCTCGCCACGGTCGACGGCGACCAGCCCGAGGTCCGTCCCTTCGGCACGGCCGAGATCATTGGCGGAAAGCTGTATATCCAGACCGGCCACGTAAAGCCCGTCGCCAAGCAAATCGCCGCCAACCCGAAGGTCTCAATTTGCGCCTATGACGGGAAGGAGTGGCTCCGCGTCAATGCCACTCTTGTCGAGGACCCGCGCGTGGAAGTGAAGAAGGCCATGTTGGACGCATATCCTACCCTCCGTTCGATGTACGACGAGAACGACGGCAATACCGCTGTCTATTACTTGAAGGACGCGAAGGCGACCATCAGCTCTTTCACTGCCGCTCCAGTTGAAATCGAATTCTGAGGAGTCGTCCGGATTCTTCAGAAATGACGGAAAAGTGATATATTTGTCTCCGGACATAATACCTGTCTACGCGGCACAACACAAAACACCGGAAAACGGCGGCTGGCTCACCACAAGATGAGCCAGCCGTCCTTCTTACCTGATCATCCCTGCTCGGATTCAGCTTTCTCGGCCCTGCAGAACTCCAGTCTTAGGGCGCGGATGAGGGCCTTGACGTCCTTCCTCCGCTTGGGTGGGAAGTATACCAAGGCCCCTTTATCCTTTCTCCTTTTTTTCCTTCCAGCCACGCCCCGGCCGCTTGTCGGTCATCTCGACAGTCCGGGATGTCGCTCCTCCTGCACGGCCTCGCGTGCCGCCTCGGCCTTCGGCGCCTGCGAGGCTTCCTTAGCGGTCGGCCGGAACTGCCCGTAATTGGCCTCCTCACCCTTCTCCATCTCGGCTCGGATGGCCTCGATGCGCTGGGTGATGACGGTCGAGCACTTCCGTACGCTGCCGAGCACGGACTTCAGGAAGTCCGGTCCCTCCTGCAGGGAGCCGAGCCAGGACTTGAGGTACTTCGCGCTGTCGTCCTTCACGTGCTTCGAGAGTCCATACTGGCTGGCCACCACGGCGGCGGAAAGCTCTGCGGTGAGCTCCTCCCTTGCGTAGGGCGGCGTGCCGAAGGGATGGCCGAGCTCCGGACGGTTGAGCCGGGACTCTGCTCCCGTGGCGTGGGCGCACTCGTGAAGCGTGTTCGTGGCGAAGGCCTCTCCGTCGACGAACTGCTCCCGCGTCGGGACGACGATCTCGTCCCGGGAAGGGGAGTAGTAGGCCTTGTCACCCCTGACCTGGTTGATCGGGCAGAGGAACAGGTTCTGGTCGATCATCATGTCGATGGCCGGATGGCTCCTCAGGTCGCCCTGGTCCCGGACGAGGCCCGCCGCCTCGGCCTTGAGTCTCTCGTACATCTCCGGACGGGTCAGCGCGATGTTCGTCTGGGCGGCGACGTTGAAGACGTTGTAGACCTGGAGCTTCGGATAGACCTTGTACTTGGCCTGTTCTTCCTTCGACAGATTGCGGTATTCGTCGTAGGGAATCTTCTCCTTCGTCTCGGGGTTTACGACGGTGAAGGTTGTGAGGAACACCGGGAAGGACTTCTAGCCCTTGTTGACGGTCACCATGGGGAGCTTGTAGCCGTTCTTGTCGCGGGCCTGGAACACGTTGCCGTGCTTGTCCTTGATCCAGTTCAGGTTCGTGATGCGGTCGAAGGTCGCCCAGACGGGGATGTCGTAGCCCATCTTCTCCGCCTGGAGCATCAGCATGAGCGAGTTGCCCCCGTTGTAGGGACGACCCGACAGGTTCCGGGGAGGCTGGGTGACGCCGGGCGCGAACCACGGCTTCTTCCAGTCTCCCTGAAGGTTCCGGATCTTGTCGATCATCAGCTCGGTGAACCGCTCCAGCGCCTTGTCGGCGGCGGAGGGCCCGTCGTTGTTGTACTTCCTGTCGGCCATGGCGCTTACTTGCTGGCGGTCTGTCTAACCCACTGGGAGAGCTTCTCGACGCGGCATCCGACGGACACCGTGTCGTTGTATACCTGGAGTTCGAGCCTGCCCTCGGCTTCGATGCCGGCACGCGGCCCGAGCCAGTCGGGACGCTCCTTGCCGAAGTCGATGAAATGGACCCAGACATAGGAGTACTGGTCCTCGTCGATCTTCTCCGAGCTGTAGGCGTCGAAGGCGCGGAAACCGCCCTTGCGGCCCTCGCGCTCGATGACGTCCTTGCTCCCGAGCGTACCCCGGAACTGGAGCTTGCCCGAGAAGGAGTCAGCCTCTTCCTTCTTCCCCTGGGATACCTTCTCCGCGGAGAGGTTGTAGTACAGGGTGTCGCCGAACCGCTTGAAGGTCATCACGCCCTTCACCTTGACCCGGTCTCCCGGGATGAGGTCCAGGACGTCGTCGTCCTCTCCGTCGCAGGCGACGCTGACGTCCAACTTCACGGATTCGTCGCCGTCCTTCACGGCGACGGCCATGCCGAAGGTGACGAACGCCTTGTCGCCCCGGCCGCTCTTGATCTCGACGGGACGGTTCACGGTCCCGACGACGGTTGCATTGCACTTGATCATGATCTTGTTCTTTTGATTGGATGGTTGTTCATGGAATTCATGCCGGCCTCGAAGTTCTGAGAGGCCAGCGCGTTCGCCTCCGGGACGGACGCCTGCTGGGCGGGTGCCTCCTGCACGGCCTGCGCGTTGCCCATGTTGTCTATCTGGATGGCCATCGCCATCAGGGAGGCGAACAGGGTGCTGACCAGCTCGACGATGGGGTCGGCGGAGGGATATCCGCCGCCGTCGCCGAGGAGCCCGAAGAAGTCCTTCCACGGGTCGTTGCCCTTTTCCTCCCCGTCCGCCCGGATGGTGTTGAAGTAGTCCCTTTCCTTCGGCTCTTCCTTTTCCGTCCCTTCCTGCTGCCTGGCCGGTTTCTCTTCCTGTGTCGCGTCGGCGGACTGCCCGCCGAGGACGGCCCTGGAGTTGGCCGCCAGCTCCGCCGTGCCGGCGGTCTGGCCTTGGGCGCTCTTCCAGCCCTTCTCCTGCATCACCTGGCGGTCGTACCTGTCCAGGCCGTTCGCCTTGATGATGGACTGGAGGCTGGCTGCGTACTGCTTGCTGGTGGCGTAGCCGTCGGCCTGCAGTCCCCGCGTCCAGCCGACGTAGTCGTCCGGGGAGAGCTCGAAGAGGTCCGCGTACCGCCTGTTGCCGCGGAGGAAGAGCGAATGGTGCTCATAGCTGTCGGCCACGGAGGCGTAATGACAGAACTTCTCGTTGGGGCGGTCGTCCGTGTACACGAGGTATCGGCCGCCGCCGTCCAGCCACGTCTTCGTGGCTTTGATCCCGAAGTGGTTGTTTCCCTTGCGGGACAGTTCGCTCTGCCCGCTGGCGCTCTCCAGGATGCCCTGGGCGAGCGTGACGGAGGCTGGGATGCCGTACTTGCGCATCTGCTCCATCGCCGCCTCGGCGTACCTGTCCGCGTAGTCGCTTGCCTTGCTCATAGTTCTGTATATCGGTATGGTGTTCACTCTGGGGGCCGGGTCCCGCTCCCCGGCCGGGAGGGGACCGGCGGCGAGCAGCGCCGCAAGTCCCGCGGTCAGGAGCCTAGCGGTGCATCCCACGGCCCTGTCCCTCCTGCTGGTCCTTGGAGATGCCGGCCGCCACGACGGCGGCGACGACGCCGGTCTCGGCCCTGGTGAGCGCTTCCCTGGACTTCTCCTCCCGTTCCTCCTTCGCCTTCTGCTCAGGGGAGTCCTGCCGCTTCTCCATTTCCTGCTTCTCGGCCTCGGCCTGCTTTCGCTCCTGCTGCTGCCGCAGCACGTCGGCGAAGAGCGTCGCGGCGAGGTTGCGCTTGTACGCATCCCTGTCCTCGGCCAGCCACATCCGCTGCCACTGGGCGGGAGAGACCTCGCGGGGCTCCGGCTGCTCCTTCACCCCCTCGATCTCGGGCGCGCAGAGGATCCGGCTGACGGCCTCGTCGTTCTCATCCTTCTCCTGCTTCCGGAAGATGGTCACCCGCTTGATGCCGGACAGGTCGAGGTCCTTCTCGCTGGTGGCGAAGAGGTCGGCCTTCATCTCCGGATGCTCCGCCGCGAGGGCGTAGTACTTCGCTGCCAGGGCCTTGCGGAACGCCTCGTTCTCCTCTCCGCCTTTCTTGGCCATGTTGAAGAAGCGGCCGACGTCGTTCTTGTCCGGATATACCGCGAAGCCCTTCTCGCCCTCGGGCTTGATGTAGAGGGCCCACCTGCCGGCGTCGTCCTGAACCATCGAGAGTTTCGCGCTGACGGCCTCTGCCTGATTCTCGGTACGGGTCTCGACGGGCCGCATCTCGACCTTCTCGCCGCGCCCTGCCCTGGCGATCATGCCGATCGCCCTGTTCACGTCCGCCTCGACTCCTTCGACGAAGCGGGGGTTCTCCTCCAGGGACTTCTTCCAGTTCTCCACCAGAGGAAGGCTCTCCGGGGAGAGTCTCGCGGGGAGGCCGAGTTCGTTCATCTTCACGGCGGACGCCAGCTCGACGACCAGACGCTCGCGGATCCGGTGCGACTCCGCCGGGTCGCGGAGTCCCTCGACGGCCGTCCCCGGGCGGTCCGTGCGCCCTGGATGGCCGGTGGCGCTCACGACCTGCCGGAAGGCATCCTGCACATAGGAGGCGTAGTCGGGGTAGTGCTTCTGCGCCGGCAGGTGGATGACGTCGCGGGCGGAATCCCAGTGCGCCACGCCGGTCCCGTCCTTGCGGATCGGGACGAGGTTCTCGTGGAGCTTGTCCAGGAGGAGGTTCACTTCGATCCGTGTCTGCTTGTCGTCCTTGACATGCCGGTCCGCAGTGGTGCCATGTTCCTTCACGGCCCTGACGAAGGCCTCGGGGTCGGTGAGCGGCAGGGTGGTCTGCTCGATGTTGAAGAGCGTCCGGATCTGCCGGTCGCGGATGGGGGAGTAGTCCGCCTTCCGCTCGGCGGGGAGCGCGTCGTACTCTGCCTTCGTGATGGTCCGGCCTTCGTCGGCCTTGCTCCGGTACTCGTTCCACCGGTACCAGATGAAGGGGACTCCCTTCTCGCCGTCCTTCACGGCGTCGCCCTGCTGCTTCGCCCTGGGGAAGGGCGTGTAGAGGTTCGTACGGTAGCCGCCCCGGTCGCTGTGGAGCGCGAGGACGAGGGCGTTGAAGGCCGATACCCCCGTGTCGCGGGGATAGAGTCTCGGGGCCGTCTTGCCGGCCCTGTTGAGCAGGGCTCCGCCTTCCGCGCGGGCCTTCTCGAGGGCTTCGGCCAGAAGTTCCTTCTGGCGCTGAGCCGCTTGCTGTTCTGACTGTTTCCTGTCTGCCATATCGTTGTCATGTTATGGTTGTCTTTCATCGTTGGGTGATGCCCCTGGACTCGGTCTTTGACTCCTGCTCGAAGCGTTCGCGGGCGTCGTCGATCTGCTGGAGGCCGTCGCACCGCTCGAGGACGGCGTTGGCGAGCTTCCCGAGGGGGAGCGCACCCTGCCTGTATGCGTCCGTCACCTTCTCCGGAAGGGCGATGGTGACGGGGATGCCGTCGATGGTCGCGATGAGCGTGTTGCCGCGGACCTCCGCGTCCCGGATGCGCGGGTCCATCGGCTCGTCGTCGTACCGGAGGTAACGCGCCTGCGGAGCCGGATCCTCCAGGATCCCTTCCTGCCTGGCCAGCTGCTCGTGGCCCGCCTTGTTGATGAGGTTGGCCCCGCCGAGGCCGATGAGGGTCATCTTCAGGAGCGGGTTCTTCACGAAGAGGCCCGCCATGATGGCGGCGACAGGCACCAGGTTGTCCTTGATGCCCAGGCTCTTCGTCTTGCCCGTGAACATCCCCAGAAGCATGTCCGGCAGCATCGCGAGTATGTATCCCGCATTGCGGCCGATGTCGCCGATGCCGTTCAGTCCGAGGCCCGTCAGGATGCCCTGCCAGCCTTTCGTGTTGTCCTTCGCCGGGTCGGCCTGCTCCCGCTGCTGGGTCGCGGCCTCTTCTTCCCGCCGGGTGGCGGCGCCGTTCTCCTGCAGGGTGGCCTCTCCTTCCGCGGCCGACCGGATTCCGCTCACCTGAGTCTCTTTCCTTTCTTTCCCTTCGTTCTCTTCCATTTCCTTTTCCCTGTCGGCCTGCCCGGTTTCGTGCGCCTCGCTGACCACGGGTCTTTCATGGCTCTCCTGCCTTGCGTTCTCCTCCAGCCATTCCTCCTCGTGTCCTGGCGCGACGACCTTCGGGACATCCTTCCTCTGCTGCGCGTCCACCGTGTCGATGACCGCGTTGAGCGCGAGGTCGGCGCCGACGAACTTCAGTCCGCCAGCGACGCCGCTGCCCAGGCCTCCCGTCGTCGCGAAATCCGCTGCGGCTCCGAGGCCCCAGCCGAGGCCCTTCTCCACGGCGGAGGGACCGTAGCGCTCCTCCGCGCGTTCCTCGATCTCCCGCTGGAGGGGGGACATCCGCATCTCCCCGGCCAGGCCGAAGAGGGTGTTGCCACCGGCCTTGCGCATCACGTACTCGATGGAGGATTTCGGCACCCGGTCCCCGACCATCTTGTCGAGCATCATCGCCTCCAACTCCGGGGTGAGGCTGATGCCCTCCTTCCCGAGCTCCTCCCTGACCATCCGGACGTAGTCCTCGACGGTCTTGGAGTTCCACTCGCCGACCAGGTCCAGGGTGTCCCGGGACGCGGCCTGGGAGGCCATCCCACCGTCCGGCCCGGCACCGCCCGCGAGGATGTAGCCGGGGGAGCGCATATGACGGCGGAGCTCCTCCGTCTGCTTGCGGCGGAGCTCGTCGCGCACCCGGTCCATGACGGGCGCGACCCTCTCTTCGAACTGTTCCCTGTCTGTCATCGTTTATCCTTTTTTCCGTTTCGTTTTCCTTCTCTGGCTCTAGAGGTTCACCTGCTGTGCGAGCAGCTGCTCGCGGGTCTGCCGGATGGCGTTGTGGTAGACCTCCATCTGGGCGGGGAAGTGCTCTTCCAGCCACGCGTCCTTCTCCACCGCGTTGCGGATGAAGTCGATGGCGTTCTGTCTGGAGATCTCCACGCTGGGTTCGCCTTCCCGCCGGTTGTTGAACCAGGCCTTCGTCCACCAGCGGACGCCGGCCTGGTCGGGGTAGACGCTCACGGTCCTCGGGATGTCGAAGCTCTGGACGGTGATGTCCAGACCAGCGAGCGGGTCCACGAGGCCGCCGTCCTCTACGGCTTGGTCACGGGCTTTTTTTTTAATCCGTCGTCCCACGTGCCCGGGTAGGTCCCGTGTACGAGCGCGAGGTAGCCCAGGAAGTCCTCCAGCAGGAGGTTCTGGACCCTGGCGGCCAGCGGGACGCTCCTGCGGCCGAGGCCCATGGGGTTCTCCATGCTCGGAATCGCCTCGAAGAAGTAGTTTCTCGCCGAGGCCATCATCAGCATGTTTCTCAGGCTCTGCTCCGTGCGCTTGGGGAGCCGGTAGGCTCCGCTCCCGAGGTCTTTCAGGTAGGCGGGGAAGAAGCGGAGCATCAGCTCCTCGATCTCGTCCGCGTCCCCGTCGTACTTCGTCCGGAATCCTTCCTCCAGGCCACTGAAATCCGTCCCGCCCGTCGGGTCCTTCCGCCTTTCAACGCTCCTGATGTTCCCGTAGATCATCGTGAGGAACTCGATCGGGTCGAATTCCTCGCCCTTGTAGCGGGTCTCCATGTGCAGGAGGTCGCCGCTGACGGCGACGGTCTGCCCGGCCCTCACGTCCTCACCGTATCCGGCCAGGATATTTGAGAGGTGGCGGTACGTCACCTCGTAGTCGCCGTAGCGGATGACCTGGTAGGATCCGTGTTCGGTATCGTTGCCGATGCCGGAGACCGTGCCGCTGGCGATGGCGGAGAGGAGGTAGTACGGGGCCTTGAAATCCACCCCGTGGTGGAAGGTCTCCTTCCCGGTCCTGGGGTCGGTCTGCTTCCCGTAGCCCTTCGTCATCTCGACCTCGCGGTCGCGCTCCTCGAACGGCATGCAGTAGCCGGACGGGGACCTGAGGATCATTTCCTGTGAGTATTCCATGTCGTTTATCCTTTTTTCGGTTATCTCCTGCGGTGGATCTGTTCGGCTTCCTGCGGCGGTTCCTGCTGCCGCTGGTCCGTCGTTCCGGTACCGGCCGACTGCGCCGTCCTGGCGGTCTCCGCCTGGGCCGTGGCGGGTGAGAGCCCGCGCTGCGAATTGTTCCCGATGGTCATCATGGCGAGCATGGCGCCGGCGAGCTTGGCCATCCAGCCGAACCTGCCGAAGATGAGGAAGGCCGACAAGACGAGTCCCATCACGCCCATGCCGGAGACGTTACCGTGGGTGAGGTTCTGCAGGAAGCCGCCCAGCATCTCGCCCCCGTTGCCGGAGGACACGTCGGAAAGGAAGCTGCTGATGCCGTTGAGTTTCCCGTCCACGTTCTCTGCGGCGCCGGAGACCTTCTCGGTCATGTTGCCGACGGAATCCTTCAGGTCGCGGACGCCTTCCACGGCCCCGTGGACCGTGTCCTTCACCTTCTGCGTTCCCTTCTCCCCGATGATTGCGTCGCTGACGATGCCGACGACGCTCTCGTCGGTGGTGAGCTTCTTCCAGCCCACATAGCTGAGGCCGCCGCCCACGGCGACGGACTTCAGGGCTGTGCCCGCACCCTTGAGCGTCTGCTGCGGATGCAGGAGTGCCTTGCCGCCGGTCTCGAGCGCGGTCTTCGCGCCCCTGCCGGCCCACCTGGCGGCCTTGCCGCCGAGTCTGAGGACTGATCTCCAACTCATGTCTCGTTGTCGTTTATTGTGTTCGTTTAGCTTTATTTCGGTTCGCCGGTTTTCGGTTATCCCTCCTTCCTTTCCGCCTTCCCGTCTTTACGGCCGTACGGTCTTTCCCAGGGTCCTCCATCGCTGGAAGGAATCCTTCGAGATGCCGTCGATGTCCGCCTTGTCCGGCTGGTTGCCGGAAATCTCGTTCCAGACGTCCGTGAGGGAGGTGTACTTGACGGCTCTTACGAGCCGGTTCAGGGTCTTGTTCATCTCCTTGAGCTTCGGCCTTACGCCGAAGAAGAGCTCGGTGCGCTCCTTCTCGGTCATCTTCACGTCGGACAGGCACACCATCCGGATGTCGTTCACAATCTCGACGCTCTGGAGGATGACCTGCCGGCAGACCTTGTTACGGTTCGCGGCGAGCGCCACGGCCACAGCGTTAGCCGGGCTTCGGGCTATCTGCTCCGACAGGTTTTTCAGGTTCTTTATCATTTTTTCGGTTTCGTGATAGAAACCGTATATCTGCGCAGCGTAGACGATGATCCCGTGAAAGGTGTCCAGGTAGTCGTTGAACTCGTTCTGGATATCCGCGGTGGCGTCCACCTCCTCTTTGATCCACACGTGGCCGGTGGATTCCAGGAGCATCGCCTCCTCCTGCGACTGGAGCGTGCTCTCGGCCTTCTCAGTATACAGCACGATCATCGCCGCCAGCGTGGGGTCGATGGACTGCGCACGCAGGGCGTCCGAGATCAGGAGCAGCAGGAATACTGCGAGGAGGGTGAAGGCTTTCCTTATCATTTCTTCGGTTTGGCGTTTATCCTTTTTTCGGTTTGCTAGTATGTCCTGGAGGCCC
>JAEEGL010263021.1_pt1 | contig 32518 bp, 22 predicted proteins | sample 9134231 | NCBI WGS metagenome assembly JAEEGL01 (sample SAMN16246548, study PRJNA631951) | gut metagenome | biome: gut microbiome; feature: rumen; material: fiber-attached | host: Bos | place: Iran: Karaj | collected 2018-10
GCGTCTCTTGAACTTGAAAAGGATAAGACTGAGTATATCAGCATGAGACAGCAGGAACTTGAGGAGAAGCATCTGCTTGAGAATGAAGCTGCCGAAGCGCTTAAAGCTACGGAAGTGGAAGTCGAGAAGATCATGCAGCAGGCCGGCTTCGAACAGCAGAATCTGGAACGTATCAGACAGGAGCGAGAGCGTTTTGAGGCCGAACTTAAGGAGATTATGGGTGAGATCGGCGGCGGTGCGGCTGCAATAGAAGAAAAGGAACGCAACATTGCTGAGATAGAGGAGACGATCAAGAGTTCATATACTACAGAAGAAGAGACAGGCGGCAAACTGTCCGAGGATATCAGAAAGAAGGAGGAACTCGGCGAGAAGCAGAAGAATTTCTTCAATATAAGAGAAGAACTCGGAGAAGAACGTTCGAGACTCGATAAAGAAAAATACAGATTACAGGGCCTGGTGGAGAAACTCACCGAGTCTATTCAGGCACAGATCGATTACATGTGGAATGAGTACGAGATTACCTTAAGGGATGCGGAGAACTTAAGGGATCCCGAGATGAATGATCTGGCTGCCATGAAGTCGGGAGTGAACAGACTCCGTGATGAGATCAAAAAACTCGGAGAAGTCAATGTCAATGCCATTGAAGAGTATAAAGAAGTGTCTGAGAAATACAACTTCCTTAAGGCTCAGCATGATGACCTTGTGGAGTCGGAAAAGACTTTGATGGGTATAATCGAAGAACTTGATACGGCGATGCGCAGACAGTTCAAGGAGAAATTCCATGCAATAGAGACCGAGTTCGACAAGGTGTTCAAGGAACTGTTCGGAGGCGGACACGGTACGCTTGAACTTATGGAGGATCAGGATATTCTCGAGGCCGGGATCAAGATCGTGGCTCAGCCGCCGGGTAAGAAACTACAGAATATGATGCAGTTATCCGGTGGAGAGAAAGCATTGACAGCTATAGCCTTATTATTCGCGATACAGAACCTGAAACCCTCACCGTTCTGTCTGCTTGACGAGATAGAAGCGGCGCTTGATGAAAGCAATGTGGAACGTTTTGCCAAATATTTAAATAAGCTTACCAAGCATACACAGTTTATCGTAATCACACACAGAAGAGGTACCATGGAGAGATCTGACAGACTCTACGGTATCACCATGCAGGAGAAGGGTGTGTCAACACTTGTAAGCGTCAATCTTGTGGAGGAGGCACTTACTTAATGGCCGGTTTTTTTAACAGACTTAAAGAAGGCTTAAGCAAGACAAGAGATAATATCGTGGGCGGAATTGAGAGCGTATTCTCGGGTCATGATAAGATCGATGATGATTTCTATGAAGAACTTGAAGAGATTCTTATCATGGGTGATGTGGGAGTACATGCCACCGGCGAGATCATAGACAAATTAAAGGAAGATGTCCGGACCAATCATATCCGTGATCCCAAAGAGTGTCGCGCTTTTCTGATAGACGGGATCAAGGAACAGATGAAAGTGACTGAAGAGGACTACGAGTTCTTAAGTAAGCCAAGCGTGGTCATGGTCATCGGTGTTAACGGTGTGGGCAAGACCACCACTATAGGCAAGCTGGCATCAATATATAAGGCTCAGGGCAAAAAGATCCTTATAGCTGCTGCGGATACATTCAGAGCTGCGGCAACAGAACAGCTCGAAGAATGGGCAAAAAGAGCAGGGGTTGATATAATATCTGCCAAAGAAGGTGCTGATCCGGGAAGTGTGCTTTTCGATGCGACCAATGCCGCAAGAAGCAGAAAGGCTGATGTCCTTTTGTGTGATACTGCGGGACGTCTGCACAATAAGAAGAATCTCATGAACGAGCTTGAGAAATTAAGTCGTATTGTGGATCGTAATCTTCCCGATTACAAGAGGGAGAATCTCATAGTACTTGACGGTACCACCGGGCAGAATGCGCTGGTTCAGGCCAAAGAATTTTCGGAAGTCGCTGATCTGTCAGGTATAGTGCTCACGAAGATGGATGGAACCGCAAAAGGCGGAATAGCCATAGCCATTCAGTCGGAACTAAATATACCGGTTAAGTATATCGGAGTCGGTGAGAAGATCACGGATCTGCAGGAATTTGATCCCGATGCTTTTGTAAAAGCTCTGTTTGATACAGAAGATGGGGATGACGGTTCAAATGATGATGTTGATAAGTCGGATGAAAATATGCAAAATGACAGTTATTTTAACTGGCCTGATTAAGAAGGGATAGAATAATGCTTACATTGGAAAAATTTGAGGAAGCCTGCGAGGCAGTATCGGGAGTGGTACAGGAGACCAAACTGATATACAGCGATTATTTAAGTGCCGCTACGGGTGCCAAGGTATATCTTAAACCTGAGAATATGCAGTTTACCGGTGCGTACAAACTTCGTGGAGCATATTATAAGATAAGCACATTGAGTGATGAGGAACGTTCAAAAGGGTTGATCACCGCATCGGCGGGCAATCATGCGCAGGGCGTGGCATATGCAGCAAAATGTTTTGGCGCCAAGGCCGTAATAGTAATGCCTACCACGACCCCGCTCATTAAGGTCAATCGTACGAAGAGTTATGGCGCGGAAGTCGTTCTGCATGGTGATGTGTATGATGAGGCATGCGCGCATGCTCTCAAGCTGGCTGAAGAACAGGGATACACATTTATTCATCCGTTTGATGATCCTGTGGTTGCTACCGGTCAGGGAACCATTGCGATGGAGATATTCAAGGAGCTTCCGCTTGTTGATTATATACTTGTTCCGGTAGGAGGAGGCGGACTTGCGACAGGAGTGTCAGTGCTTGCAAAACTTCTCAATCCCAAGATCAAAGTGATCGGAGTGGAACCTGCCGGGGCAGCTTGTCTTAAAGCATCACTTAAAAAGGGTGAAGTGGTAACGCTTGATGGAGTAAATACCATAGCCGACGGTACTGCAGTCAAGACGCCCGGCAAAAAGATATTCCCGTACCTTAAAGACAATCTTGATGATGTTATCACGGTGGAAGATGAGGAACTTGTGGTATCGTTCCTTGATATGGTTGAGAATCATAAGATGATCGTGGAGAATTCAGGATTGCTTACCGTGGCTGCATTAAAACAGCTTAAGTGCAAGGATAAAAAGGTCGTATCCATTCTTTCGGGTGGTAATATGGATGTCATCACCATGTCTTCTGTTGTTCAGCAGGGACTTATCATGCGCGACAGAATATTTACTGTTTCCGTTCTTCTTCCTGACAAGCCGGGAGAACTGACACGCGTGTCATCTGTTATAGCTGCAGAGAATGGCAACGTTATCAAACTTGAGCATAATCAGTTTGTATCTATCAATCGAAGCGCGGCAGTGGAGCTTCGCATAACGCTTGAGGCCTTCGGAACCGAGCATAAGACTACGATACTTAAGAGACTTGAAGAAGAGGGGTATAAGCCCAAGATCGTAAGAACCAATATCTGAGGAGATAGTGCAAAATGTCTGTTGATATATATAAGATATCATTTGATGAACCGGCGCATGCATGGAATGAGGCTTTGCCGATAGGCAATGGCAGACTTGGCGGAATGGTATTTGGTAATACACATACTGAGCGGATCCAGCTTAATGAGGACAGTGTGTGGTATGGAGGCAGACAGGACAGGATCAACCCTTCGGCGAAGGATAAATTACCTGAGATCAGGCAGCTTATCTTTGAAGGCAGGATAAAGGAAGCGGAAGAACTGTGTACCTTTGCCTTGTCCGGATTGCCGGAGAATGAAAGACACTATGAACCTTTGGGTAATCTGTTTGTCGAATTTGACGGAACGGATTTTGACTATTCTTCATATCACAGAGAACTTGACATAGAGCATTCCATTGCGATTACTTCTTTTACCGTCTCAGGAATAACATATAAAAGAGAAGTGATAGCCAGCTATCCGGCAGGTGCTATCATCATACATCTGACGGCTGATGTACCGGGCAGCCTTTCTTTTCACACACAACTCGGGCGGGGATTTTCTCCGTGGGAGAATACTCCCTATCAGACACAATCCATAAGAAGACAGAATTATAATATATACAGTGACAGCATTAAGGCATATCCTGATGGTGTTCAGCTGATGGAAGCGACTGAAGGCGGCAAAGACGCGATAAGCCTTGCATGCGGTACCAAGGTAATATATACAGGCGGTACAAGTGAGCTGATCGGCAATACAACAATGATAAGAAATGCCGATGAAGCAATGATCATTTTGGCGGCCGATACGACCTTTTATACAGAGGATCCGACGGATTCAGTGCTAAAAAAGCTTAAGAGACTGTCAGAGTATGCATGGGATGAACTGTATGCAGAACATCTGGCGGATTACAGCGCGCTTTTTGACAGAGTAAAGCTTTTTATTGAAGGTCAGGAGGAGATAGTCAGATTCTTCCAATTCGGAAGATATCTTTTAATATCATCGTCAAGGCCCGGATCTCTCCCTGCCAATCTCCAGGGTATATGGAATGAGGACTATGCGCCGCCGTGGGGAAGTAAATATACGATCAATATCAACACGCAGATGAATTACTGGCCTGCGCTTGTGACCAATCTTGCGGAGTGTCAGGAACCCCTTATAAGACTGATCGACAGGCTTAAGGAAAGCGGCAGAGAGACGGCAAAGAGAATGTATGGGTGTGGCGGTTTTATGGCTCATCACAATACGGATATATGGGCCGATACCGCGCCTCAGGATGTATGTATAAGTGCTTCATACTGGGTGATGGGAGGCGCATGGCTTTCACTGCATATATGGGAAGAATATCTTTTTATGACAGATAAGGAGTTCCTTAGGGAAAATTATCCGACCATGCGTGATGCGGCGATCTTTGTGATGGACTATCTGGTAGAAGATGGAGAGTATCTGGTCACATGTCCGACATTGTCTCCTGAGAATACATACATACTTCCAAACGGTGAAAGCGGTGTAATATGCAAGGGCGCATCCATGGACAACCAGATCATTATGGAACTGCTTAATGCATGCATTAAGGCAGAAGAAATCCTTGGAATGAGTAAGGGCGGTATTACGAACAGGGCTTTAGCTGTCCTTAAGAGAATTGCACCTATAAGAGTAGGTAAGTATGGCCAGATAATGGAATGGAATGAGGATTATGAGGAACTTGAACCGGGACACAGGCATGTATCCCAGCTCTTTGCTCTTTTTCCGGGAAGTGTTATCACAAGGAGCAAAACTCCAAAACTTATGGAAGCGGCAGCCAAGACGTTGGAACGAAGACTTTCTTATGGGGGAGGTCATTCGGGATGGAGCAGAGCATGGATCATCAACCTGTATGCAAGACTCGGAGAGGGTGATAAAGCGCATGAGAATATATGCAAACTCATTAAAGATCAGACACTTCCCAATCTCTTTGATGATCATCCGCCATTCCAGATAGACGGTAATTTTGGATGCTGTGCCGGGATAGCCGAGATGCTTGTGCAGAGTCATGAAGATGAAGTGCGTATTCTGCCCGCACTTCCTACTGCGTGGAAAAACGGAAACGTAAGTGGCTTAAGGATACGAGGCGGGCGTATACTTAAGGAACTGGTATGGGAAAACGGCCGGATAGTCAGATGTGAAATATGCGATGATCAGGCACTTTTATAACTGACAGGACTGGCGCGGCATAAGCAAAAAAATATAAGGCACAGATCAAATTACATTAAGACTTTTTTGCAAATTAGATGTAAAAAAATTTAATAATGTGCTAGAATAATAAAGACGTTTTTTTGAAAAATTCTATTTACGGAGACCTGTAGATGAATAAGACCGGTAAGAAAGTTTTTATCACGTTAATCGTTTTAGCTGTATTCGTGGGCATATGTGTACTTTTATCATTAAGGGAGGTGGAGAACTTCTCAGAGAAGTACGAGGGGGCCGATCTTAACGCCGACGTTGCCGGCATGGAACGTACAGGCACATATACTGGATATCTTAACGATCACGCAGATGCGGTTTCTCCGGCAGATACACAGATAGATGTAGATATTTTCGATTATCAGTCCGAAGGTGATGTGTCTGTCAACAATGACTTTTCTGAAAAAGCACTTTTCACGGGTGCAGATTCCAAGGTTACTTTCAAAGTAAATGTTCCCCAGACAGGTTTATATACGTTATATACTGAATATCTCATTCCGGAGTCGCGTGGCGTTCCGGCTGAGAGGATTGTGTATATCAATGGTGAGATACCTTTTGAAGATGCGAGGAATATCACTTTTACCAGAATATGGACAGACGGCGGTGACGTTAGAGTCGACAATCAGGGCAATGAGATCCGTCCCACGCAGGTAGAAGTATTTGACTGGCAGGAGGCATTCTTTAAGGATGATATGGGCTATGTCGTTGACCCTTACCTTTTCTATATGGAAAAGGGAGTCAATGAACTTACTCTCGAAGCCGAGAATGAGCCCATGATCATTAAGAGCCTTACTTTTGCCGGAGTACAGGATAAAGTGACATACAATGATTATCTGGCTTCGGTTCCGGCAGATAAGGGTTCGGCTGCTGCTGCCGATTATATTCAGGTAATACAGGGCGAGGATTCCACCATTCGTTCGGAATCATCTCTTTATGCCAAATATGACAGATCCTCACCGACTACTCAGCCCAACAGCGTGACCAATACGGTGCTCAATTACGTGGGCGGCGATACATGGCGCAGTACGGGTCAGTGGATAGAATGGGATTTTGAAGTACCCGAGGACGGATATTATAATATCATGGTGAAGGGTCGTCAGAACTATTCGAGAGGAAGCGTATCCAACAGAAGTGTATATATAGACGGCAAGATTCCTTTTGAGGAACTTAGGGAACTCTCTTTTGCCTATGGTAATGACTGGGAGTATAAGGATCTTGCAGATGCTTCAGGTACACCTTATGATATCTATCTTACCAAGGGCAAACATACCATCAGACTTGAGGCTACACTCGGTGGAGTGGGTCCCATACTTGAGCAGCTTGAGGATTCTACATTCAGACTTAATCAGATATATCGTAAATTACTTATCTATACCGGAGCCAATCCGGATCAGTACAGAGACTATAAGATCGACACTACTTATCCTGAGATCATAGAGGCTATGGATCTTGAATCAAAGCGCCTTTATAAGATTGTGGATGATATGGTTGCATACAGCGGACAGAAAGCCGATAGCATAGCTTCGGCGCAGACTGTTGCGCAGCAGCTTGAGCGTTTCTGTAAAAAACCCCAGAAGATCACAACCGAATTCGTTACATTTAAGGATAATATCACGGCTATCGGTACCGCGTCGCTTAATATGAGCATTACCAGACTGGATGTGGATTATATCACGGTGACGGGCAAGAACGTGCGTCCCGAGAAGAAGAAGGCCAATGTATTTACCAAGCTCGGTCATGAAGCGGCATCATTCGTAGCATCGTTCTTCGTGGATTACAATTCTGTTGGCGATGTATACGATGAGAAGGCAGGAGATAAGATAGTAAAGGTGTGGATCCTTACCGGACGTGATCAGGGTACCATACTTAAGTCTATGGTGGATGATACATTCTCACCTGAGACAGGCATCAAGGTCAACGTCGAGATAGTAGATCCCACAGCAGTACTCAATGCGGTTATGGCGGGCAGAGGCCCCAATGTGGTACTTTCTATCGGCGCTGATCAGCCTGTCAATTATGCTCTTCGTAATGCATCTGAAGATCTGACACAGTTCCCTGACTGGCAGGAAGTGCTTTCTCACTATTCGGCGAGTTCGTATGAGCAGTACAGACTTGATGAGCATATATATGCCATACCTGAGACGCAGACCTTCAATGTTATGTTCTATCGCAAGGATGTCCTTGAGGAACTCGGACTTGAGGTGCCGCAGACATGGCAGGAACTTATAGAAGAATTACCTACGATCCAGGGTAATAACCTTTCGGTTGGTATTCCTACGGCGGCCGGATCAAGTGCGGCAGCGGCGGCATCTACGCAGATCATGTCCAATGTTCCTGATCTGTCGATGTATTTCTCACTGTTGTTCCAGTACGGCGGAGATATGTACAATGAAGAGGGTACCAAGACCAGAGTGGACGATGAAGCCGGCGTCAGAGCGTTTGATGATTATGTGAGATATTTCAATGATTATGGCATACCTACCATATATGATTTTGTGAGCCGATTCAGATCGGGTGAGATGCCCATAGGTATCGCGGCATATTCCACCTACAATACTCTTATGGTATCGGCCCCCGAGATACGCGGACTTTGGGATTTCACTCTTATCCCGGGTACGGAGCGTGTAGATGAGAACGGCAAGACATACATAGATCGTTCTGATTTCATCACGGGCAGCGCCACCATGATGGTCAGCACGGAAGATGAGGAACTTAAGAAGCAGGCATGGGAATTCATGAAATGGTGGGCTGAGCCTGATACACAGATTCGCTTCGGACGTGAGATAGAAGCGCTGCTTGGATCATCCGCAAGATATGCAACAGCCAACAGAGATGCTTTCTGTAATCTGTCATGGAGTGCGAGTGATATAGAAGTGCTTGACGCACAGTGGGATGAGACCACGGGTATCAGAGAAGTACCCGGCGGATACTTCACCGGTCGTCATATCTCCAATGCCATTCGTAAGGTTATAAATGACAAAGATGATTCGAGAGAGACTATTATAGATTACTCTATCAAGATAGATGAGGAGATCACGAAGAAACGTAAAGAATTCGGTATGCCTGTATATGGTGAATAGGGTTATCCGAGAGAGAGGGTCGTTATGGCAGAATACGTACAAAAGTATTTCGAACTTCGCAAACACAATGCCGAAGTGGCATGGAAAAAGGCTAAGAGCAGGAAGATGTGTTATCTGTTCCTGGCTCCCTATGCCATACTTTTTGCCATGTTCTTTGTGTTTCCGGTAGTGGCTTCGATATACTACAGTTTTACATATTACAACATTTTGGAGGCACCCAGATTTATCGGCCTACAGAACTATATCAGTCTGATACTTGAGGATGATATATTTCTGATCGGTGTGAAAAACACCTTTATGATAGCCATTATCACGGGACCGCTTGGTTATATCATGTCGTTCCTTTTTGCATGGCTTATCAATGAACTTCCGAGATGGGTCCGCTCGGTAGCGGTCATAGTGTTCTATGCTCCTTCCATAGCCGGCAACTGTTACGTTATCTTCTCGGTATTCTTCAGAGGTGATGCTTATGGTTATGTCAATGCATTCCTTATGAATATCGGTATCATAGATACTCCCAAACTTTGGCTCATAGATCCCAAGTACATGCTTCCAATCTGTATGATAGTCATACTGTGGATGAGCCTTGGTACCGGATTCCTTTCTTTTGTGGCCGGATTGCAGGGCGTGGACAGGGCTCAGTTTGAAGCCGGATATATGGACGGTATCAAGAACCGCTGGCAGGAGTTGTGGTATATCACGCTTCCCAATATGAAGCCTATGCTTATGTTTGGTGCGGTTATGTCCATTACTCAGGCTTTCGGTGTCTGTGATGTCACGATGGCTCTTTGCGGATATCCAAGTACCGATTATGCTGCCAGAACAATAGTTACGCACCTGTTTGACTATGGTTTTTCAAGATTTGAGATGGGATATGCGTGCGCGATCGCCACGATACTGTTCCTCATGATGATCTTATGTAATAAAGCTATACAGAGTCTGTTAAGGAGAGTAGGAACCTGATGAGTAAGAAGAAGAAAGCGATTCCTGAAGAAAAACCATATAAAAAGCCTCTGATCAAAAAGAGGAAGCCAAACCGCTCAATCGCAGGAGATATAGCTTTATACCTCTTTCTGCTAATAGTGGCCTTTGTTATGGCATTCCCTATCATATATGCTGTCAGCAGTGCTTTAAAGCCACTTGATGAACTGTTCAAATTCCCTCCGAGGATATTTGCACAGCATCCGACTACGGATAATTTCTCGGATCTGTTTGTTACCATGGGTAAGTCGTGGGTTACATTCTCGAGATATCTGTTCAATACGGTGTTCATCACTTTTGTGGGCACGGCGGGGCACCTCATAATAGCATCAATGGGTGCGTTCGTATTGGCTAAATATGACTTCCCCGGCAATGCCACGTTCTTTAAGATCGTAACGGTGGCCATGATGTTTACGGGATATGTTACACAGATCCCCAACTATTTGATACTCAATAAGTTAGGCTGGATAGACACTTACTGGGCAATCATAGTTCCGGCATTTGCTTCGCCGATGGGACTGTTCCTTATGAAGCAGTTCATGGAAGGTATTCCGACTTCTCTTATCGAGGCTGCCAAGATAGACGGCGCCAATGAGTGGATGGTATTTGCCAATATAGTCATGCCCAATGTTAAGCCGGCGTGGATGACTCTTATCATCTTCTCCGTGCAGGCATTATGGAACAACAAAGCATCCACATATATATATTCCGAGGAAAGAAAGACGCTTGTATATGCTCTTCAGCAGATACAGGGCGGAGGTATTGCCAGAACCGGACAGGGTGCGGCGGTACTGGTTGTAGTAATGATAGTACCTATCATCATATTTGTGTTCTCGGAGAGCCAGATACTTGAGACGATGGCAAGTTCAGGATTAAAGGATTAAGGATTAACCTATGAAGAGACTGACGAAAAATATATGCTTAATACTTACGGGCGTAATATTGTTCGCTATGATACCGGTTATGGACGCACATGCGGATCCGTCGACCGGCGACATCAGCTATACGTATAACCTCGATTATTGGGGAGATGTTCAGGATTCACCTGATTTCTATACCGTATGCAAGGTATTTACTTCATCCGATCTTGGGCTTGATCTTAAGTTTAATGCTCCCGAGGGACTCTATACATACGGAGATCTTCTCTATGTATGTGACACCGGCAACAACCGCATTGTTGAACTTAAACTTGCCTCGGCGGAAAAGATGGAAGTGGTACGTATCATTGACGGTTTTAAGGGAAGTGATAACCCTACTTTTTCATCTCCCAGTGATATAGCAATATCCGAGGACGGAAGCTTTTTCATAGCAGACAGAGGCAATTCGAGAATCCTTAAACTTGATAAGGATCTGAATTACGTGCTTGAGTTTACCAAGCCTAATGATTCATCGCTTGATCCCAAACTTGTATTTCAGCCCAATAAGATCGCTATAGATACGGCGGACAGAGTATACTGTATCGCAACCGGAATCAATAAGGGGCTTATCAAATACGAGGCTGACGGAACATTCTCGGGATTCCTCGGAGCCACCAAGGTTACATTCGATTTTATGGACTATCTTTGGAAGAAATTCGCTACTCAGGCGCAGAGAGCCCAGATGGAATCCTTTGTTCCTACCGAGTATGACAATATATACATGGATCACGAAGGCTTCGTATATGCCGTTACCGGCGCGGTTGACAGAGATGAGCTGCGCAACGACAAGGCAGACGCAGTCAGAAGGATCAATCTGATGGGTAACGATATCCTTGTCCGCAACGGAGAGTGGGGTATATACGGAGATATTCATATGGGTTCCGGCGGCGGATATGAAGGACCTTCATATTTTTCCGACATAACGGTATTTCCCAATGACATATTTGTTTGCCTTGACAGGAACAGAGGAAGATTGTTCGGGTATGATGATCAGGGACATATGGTGTTTGCATTTGGCGGCAACGGCAATATGGACGGTTTCTTCAGAAGACCTGTAGCCATAGAGCATTTCGGACAGAATCTTTACGTGCTGGATACACTTGACTGTGCCATTACGGTATTTGTTCCCACACAGTTCGGAGCCACCGTATATGAGGCCATAGATCTTTTTGATGCAGGTAAATACAATGAATCCGGAGAAGCCTGGGAAGAGGTAATGAGAGTCGATGGCAACTACGATCTGGCCTATATAGGAATAGGCAGAGCCAGACTTAGGCAGGAAAGATATAAAGAGGCCATGGATTATTTTGAAGTCAAATATGATGATGAGAACTATTCCAAGGCATTCAAACAATACAGAAAAGAATGGGTGGAAGATCATATAGCCATAATCGTTGTGGCTTTGCTTGCATTGTTCTTAATTCCAATGGGAATAGGCAGAGTGAAGGCCATTAAGCATGAGATAGACAGCGATGATTATTTCGAGAGAAAGAAGAAGACTGAAGCGACCGATTAGGTTATACGTGAGAGGTAACTATGATAGCAGCATTAACAAAAAAAGAAAACTGGATCAGGTATAGTGACTCCCTGAAGTTTGCGTTTTACTGCATGACTCATCCGCTTGACGGATTCTGGGATCTTACGCATGAAAAGAGAGGCACGATGGCGGCAGCCAATACCATACTTTTTGCCACGCTCATGGCCAGACTCATGAAACTTAAGTATACCAGTTTCCTTTTCATGACTGTATATTGGGAAGATATCAACATATTCCTGTATCTTTCAAGTATTCTTTTCCCGTTGGCACTTTGGACGGTTGGCAACTGGGCGTTAACGACACTTTTCGACGGAAAAGGCAAACTCGGACAGGTATATATGGCTACATGTTATGCGTTGCTTCCTTATCCGGTGATACAGTTCCCGCTTATGATAGTAAGCAACGGTGTAACGATAGAAGAAGGACAGTTTTACAGTGTGCTCAGTGCCATTTCTCTTGTATTCTGCGCTTTGCTTGTAATTGCGGCGATGGGACAGATACATGAGTATTCGGGTGCCAAGAATATTTTGTTTACGGTTGCCACGCTTTTTGCGATGTTGGTCATGATATTTATCCTGATGATATTCTTAAGTATGATATCTCAGGGCGTTATGTATTTTGTTTCACTTGTAAGAGAGTTCCTGTTTAGGTTATAGATATTTTGCATCAATACGGATTTTGGAGTAGGTATGAAAGAAACGAAACCTGTAAATATAGAGAAGATTACAGAACGGAACAATAAGATCAGAGAAGGATTACGGAATCTGATATTCCCGTCGGTTGTGGCACTTATTATCCTGGGACTGATATATTTTGTGGTTCACTATCAGAGTAAGCCAAAGCCTGAGGAGATAGTAGAGGTCAATGCCTATTCCGGGGATGAACAGGATGTTGTAATGGAAAACGACAGCCTAAAGTTTGTCATGGATCCGCTTACTACGCAATTTAAGATCGAAGTGAAGGATTCCGGTAAGGTATGGTATTCAAATCCCGAAGGTGCGGCCGAGGATACCAAGGCGCTTACGGAAGAAAAGGGCAAGCTTCAGTCACCTTTGCTTATGACTTATGCGATCGAGACGGGGCTTGAGACATCCATCAATTCATTTGATCAGAGTACACAGAACGGAATATATGATATAGAAAAAGGCGATGACTATATCAAAGTCAAATATTCTTTGGGTAACGTTGACAAGGAATATGTTATTCCGCCTGTTTTGACCCTTGATAACTATGATAAGTGGTATGGTCTTATGGGTCAGGACGGTCAGACCATCATGTCGCAGTATTATAAGAAATACGATATCAACAAGCTTAAAAAGTCTGATAACAAAGAAGAACTGCTGGCCAACTATCCTGAGCTTGCCAATCAAAAGCTCTATATCTTAAGAAGTGCGACCAAGGAAAACGTGCGTAAGAAGATGCAGGGACTCTTTGAGGAAGCAGGATATACATATGAAGACTTTGCTGCGGACAAAGAACTTGATATGTCTCAGAAGTCATCAGACAAGCCGATATTTGATGTCAGTGTTATCTACAGACTGGACGGTGATGATCTCACGGTAGAGATTCCGTTTAACGAGTTCCGGTATAAGAGTGATTATCCCATCTACACCATGACTCCGCTTCCGTATTTCGGAGCGGGAGGCCCGGATGACGAGGGATTCATGCTTGTGCCTGAAGGCGGCGGATCTTTGATAGACTTTAATAACGGCAAGACTTCACAGGCTACATATTATGCCAATGTATACGGATGGGATATGTGTCTTACCAGAAAGGCCGTAGTGCACAATACGAGAGCGTATTATGGTGTATATGGAATATCAAGCGGTGATGATTCCTTTATCTGCATACTTGAAGACGGCAGGACATATGCGGCTATTCAGGCCGATGTGGCAGGCAAGAATCATTCATACAACTATGTCAATGCCATATATTCGATCTGCCAGAGAGAGCAGTATGACGTCGGAGATATAGCCAATTCCGATATATATAAGTATGTTGATTCCCTTCCTGATGAGTCGATCGTTCAGAGATACAGTTTCATATCTTCGAACAGCTATATTGATATGGCCAAAGACTACAGAGACTATATGAAGGATAAGTATGGTCAGTACCTTTCGCTTAATACCGATTCCAATGCTCCAATAGCGATAGAGATCGTAGGAGCCGTAGATAAGGTAAAGCAGGTGTTTGGTATCCCTGTATCAAGACCTCTTAAGCTCACGACATATGATGAAGCGGCTGATATCATTACTACTTTGAAAAATGACGGCCTTAACAATATGTCTGTCAAGTTAAGCGGTTGGTGTAACGGCGGCGTGAGACAGAGGCTGTTTGAAAAGACGAAACTCATAAGTTCTTTGGGCTCAAAAAAAGACTTAAAAAACCTTGCCGATACAGCTAATGATAACGGAGTCAATCTGTATCTTAACGGTATAACCCAGTACGCATGGGACTCAGATCTTACGGAAGGCTTCTTCTCTTATACGGATGCTGCAAAGCTCATCAGTAAGGAGAGGGTGAGACTCATGGAGTACAGTCGTACCACATATGCACAGAGAGATGACTTGGATCCTTATTATCTGCTCCATACCGAACTTGCCGGCAAGATGTCTGACAACCTTTCGGCGGAAGCGATAAAATACGGAGTTGGTGCTTCTTTTGAGAATGACGGAAGAGATCTTTCTTCTGATTTCTATAAGAAAAAGCCATATTCGAGGGAGGCTGTGTCAAAACTTCAGGAAGCGAGATTTAAGAATCTGGATTCTACTAAGGTCATGATCAACATGGGTAATGACTATGCTGTTCCTTATGTGGATGTTGTGACCAATATGGACCTTCGGGGCAGTGAGTATACGATCTTGGATGAGTATGTTCCGTTCTATCAGCTTGCTTTGCATGGATATATAGATTATACGGGAGAACCGATCAATATATGCGGCAATTCACAGGATGAGATCCTGTATGCAGCCGAGTATGGTGCGGGTCTTTCATATACAGTCATGAAGGAGAGTGCATATGCACTCCAGAAGACGCTTTACACGCAGTATTACGGATCGGAGTTCGCTTCATGTCATCAGGACATAGTGGATACATATTCAAGATACAATAATGAACTTGGTCATGTATTCAACCAGGAGATGACCGGTCACGAAGCGCTTACGGATTCGGTTACATGTACCGAATATGAAGACGGTACCAAGGTATATGTCAATTACAGTTATGACGATTACAATGCAGGCGGAGTGAATGTTCCTGCAAGAGACTATAAAGTAGTCAGATAATGATATGCATCTGCTGTCATGGAGGAGTCATTGATGAAGAAGAACAGCAAAAAACTGGCAGGTTTATCCAAAAGAAAGGCGATCGCGGGATATTTGTTCATATCTCCGTTTATAATAGGCTTTTTGGTATTTATGGTTAAGCCTTTCTTTCAATCGCTGTATATGAGTTTCTGTAATGTTGAATTGGGGTCGGGTATATATAATCCGATATGGCTCGGACTTGACAATTACAAGCATGCATTTACGGTCGATCCGGAGTTTAACAGATTGCTCGTTGAAGAGATATCGAGAATGATCGTATATTCTCTGGCGATCATAGTGTTCAGCTTCTTTGTGGCGTTGATTCTTAATCAGAAGTTTAAGGGAAGGGCATTTGTAAGAAGCGTATTTTTCCTTCCGGTTATCCTTTCATCAGGTGTGATCCTTGGTCTTGAATCGGATAACCAACTTATGGCTACTTTGGCTCAGCAGATCGAGGTGACTTCATCGAATGTCAGTATCACTGACGGACTTGAGAACATACTTATGACAGCCGGCGTTGGTACCAGGGCTTTCGAGGAAGTGTTTGAGATCATAGACAACATCTATGATGTGGCCATTGCTTCAGGTATTCAGATCATTATATTCTTATCCGGCCTACAGACCATATCATCGAGTATGTATGAAGCAGCCGATATAGAAGGATGTACAAAGTGGGAGAGCCTATGGAAGATCACTTTCCCGATGATCAGTTCACTTTTCTTGGTTAATTGGATATATACTGTTATTGACTTCTGTATGCGCTCGGACAACGGCGTTATAGAAAAGATACAGACGGTTATGATAGATCAGATGTATTATGGCCTGGCTTCAGCCATGTCCTGGATATACTTTGTGATAGTACTGGCGTTTGTAGGTATAACCGCAGGTGTCATTTCGAAGGGAGTTTACTACTATGACTAAAAAAACAAAGGTCAGCACGGTTGACAACTTTTGGGAACGTAACCGTAAGTCGGGCGGATATCTTCTTAAGAAGAAGGTGATGAATTGTGCGACAAGTATCGCAAGATTTATTCTTCTTTTCGGAATGTGTTTCCTTATACTGCAACCGATACTTAATAAGATCTCTGTAAGCTTCATGACGGAGGCAGATCTTTATAATCCCATAGTAATATCCATACCGGAGCATTTTACGACGGATAATTACAAGCTTGCTGCAGAACTCATGAATTATAAGAAGGGTGTGCTGGATTCGTTTATCATCTCTCTTACGATCGGAGCGCTCCAGATCATGGTATGTACTCTTGTGGGTTATGGATTCGCAAGGTTTGAGTTTCCACTCAAAAAACTTTGGTTTGCGTGTGTGATCCTCGTAATCCTTATACCGCCACAGACGATCGCAAGTTCACTGCATCTGCACTTTAAGTTCTTTGATATATTGGGATTGTTTAAGTTGATAAAAGGTGATACGATTAACCTTAGGGGTTCGGCCATTCCGTACTATCTGCTGAGTGCCGGCTGTATGGGACTTAAGAATGGTCTGTACATATACATGATCAGGCAGTTCTTCCGCAATATCCCTTCAGATATGGAAGAAGCGGCATATGTAGACGGCTGTGGCATGCTTAAGACGTTCTTTCTCATCATGCTTCCTGAGGCCAAGCCGATCATCACCTCATGCTTTTTGTTCGCCTTTGTATGGCAGTGGACAGACGGGTTCTATTCGAGGATGTTCCTTGGCAACACAGTACTTGTAAGCACTTCACTTTCAAGGATCGTGGACTCGCTTGGAGCATATATTCAGAGAATTACCGGTGTCAAGACCACGATATCAATAGCGTATTCCAACTGTATTCTGGCTACGGGTACACTGATGATCATCGTCCCCCTTATAATACTGTATCTCTTCGCTCAGAAGCAGTTTGTTGAGAGTATCAGTTCTACCGGTATCAAGATGTGATATAGATCACTTGGTGATTTATATATAAGCGGACAATAGATCCGCGGATTTCATATTTTAAGGAGGAAAAAACTATGAAAAAGCCTATGGCAAAGAAGGCCTTAGCGGCAGCTACAGCAGCAGCTATGGCTATGAGCGTTGTGGCTTGTGGTGGCGCAGCTCCCGAAGCAGCAGCTCCTGCAGCAGACGACAACGCAGCTGCGGCAGATACTTCTGCAGACGCAGCACCTGCAGCAGATGAAGCAGAAGAAGAGGTAAGCCCTTACACTGTTTTGACAGATGCAGACGGCAACCCTTATGACCTCGGTGGCATGGAGATCGTTATCCGTGACTGGTGGTCACCCGAAGAGCCCGCAGAACCTGCTAATGATTATGAGGAAGCTCAGCAGGATTTCCGTGAGTGGGCACAGGAGCAATACAACTTCAAGATTAAGCAGGTTGCTATATCTGACTGGGGTTCAGCTCCTCAGGATTTCGTTGATTACGTTACTTCAGGCGGAGATGATGTGAACTATGTCTTCACTCTTCGTGCTGACCCGGCTGTTACATCAGCTATGGCTAACGGTCTTATGTATGACCTTTCAAAGCTTGATTGCCTTGACTTCAGCTCTGATAAGTTCCAGGCCAACAAGCTCCATGAGCAGTACTCTAAGGGTGATGCTATCTACGCTATGTTCGCCGGAACATCTGAGCCTCGTACCGGTGTATACTTCAATAAGAAGGTACTCCAGGATGCAGGTATAGATCCTGATTCTATATACGATATGCAGAAGGATGGCTCTTGGACATGGGATAAGTTCGATGAACTCATGGGCAAGTGCCAGAGAGATACAGACAATGACGGTACAGATGATATCTATGGTCTTACAGTCAATGAAGGTGTTATGACTGAGCAGGCTGTATTCTCTAACGGCGGAACATTCATCGGTAAGGATGCCAACGGATATGTATACAACCTTGAGTCTCCTGAGACTACAGAGGCACTTGAGTGGACAGTTGATATGTTCAACAAGTACGATCAGCATGATCCTGAAGGCGCTGAGTGGGATTACTACAAGGAAGAGTTCTTAAGTGGTAAGGTTGCATTCATGGTTGAGCAGGAGTACGCCGGAACACCCGGTAACTTCCTTGCTGATATGCAGGATGAAGTCGGCTTCGTAATGTTCCCTAAGGGACCTCAGATGAACGACTACATCAATGTATGGGACAACAACCCGGCAGTAATTCCCGGATGCTATGATGATGACAGAGCATGGAAGATCGCATTTGCTTGGAATCTCTATACAGAGGATCCTGCAGGCTACGAAGGACATAATGGATACATCTCAAGAGCTATGGACGGAATCTTTGATTCAAGAGCATGCGAAGAGACAATTCCTATGATGTCAGAAGCTTCTCATGGTACCATCGCATTCCACGGCATGATCCCGAACTTAAGCATTGGACCGGATCTTACATGGAATATCGTTCCTAACTGTGTAATCTCAGAAGTAGTTGAGGCTATCTCAGGAACATGGAAGCAGTATGTAGAGGATGCCAATAAGTAATCCGATATAATAAAGTAACAGGAAGCGGGCGGTGTTTCCATGCACTGCCCGCTTTTTAAAGATTAAGATGAAGTACAGAACAACTACAAAATCTAAAACGATCATATCAGGCATTATCATGTGCATAGCGACAGCTATGCTTTTATTTGGTTGCGGAAATAAAGAAGAAGAAAAAGTTGTTGTCGTGGACAACACGACTGACAATACCGTATACGGCCTTGTATCCGTAACAAAAGATGATGTGGTATTGTCTAAAGCCATCAATGCGACATATATGCAGCTTAAGGAACAGACTGTGGCATTTAATACGGGCGGAAAGAGGGTATCCAAGGTACATGTGCACCAGGGAGACAGTGTTAAGGCCGGAGATCTGTTGGTTGAACTCTCACAGGACAATCTTGAAGAGAAGATTGACGAACTTGAATATAAGATTGAAAAGAACCGGTTACAGTTAGGCTATCTTGATAAAGCACAGGGATTTGATGAGGAAGATGCCTATTACGGATTTGTATATAATAACTCGGACATAGACGAGGATGATGTAAAGGAATACGAGAAGAATAAAGCGTCAATAGAACGAAACTACAGATACAAGCGTGAAGACTATAATGATGAAATAGAGTTTGATACGAAGAAACTTAACGAATATAAAAAGGAACTTTCGGACAGCCGCATATATTCTACCATGAGCGGAACCGTATATACCGTGGCAGAGGGACTGGAAGGTTCCATGTCAAAAAAAGATGAAGTCGTTATGACAATAGTGGATAATGCGTCGGGACGTTTTGAAAGTAAGGAACCGGATTATGCTTCGTATTTTCATGAAGGTGAGCCCGTGCAGCTTGATATAGTATATGGATCGGCATCGGGTTCATACGAGGTTATACCTTATGATATGGCGTCATGGGGTGATACGCAGCAGTTTGAAGTGTTCTCCGGACCTGATAATGAGGGCATAGATGTGGGAACATCCGCAACCATCAGAGTTATCCTACAAAAGAAGGAGAATGTGCTCACTCTTCCCGTGGGAGCGGTATATCATGCTGATGGTAAGCCGTATGTATATATGCTCGATGAAAATGATTTCAGGCAGATAACATGGATAGAGACCGGACTTGTCGGTGATGAAAAAGTAGAGATCACGGGCGGTCTTAACGAAGGGGATAAGGTGGTGTATTGATGGATAGGATAAAAAACAGGCGCCTTATCAGAAGAATATTTGTATTCCTGCTTGCATTCACACTTTTGACAGGATGCGGGGCAATGGATGTCGGAAGTAATCTGACGGAAGATGACGGATCGGAGTCTATAGAATTGCTTGATCCGGTAGGTACCGTAATGCGCTATGAAAAGGCAGAATTAAGGGAACTTTCAAGAGTAAGTACATATCAGGGAGTGGTATGTCCCGATACGGTAGAGTACTCTTATGAATCGGACCAACCCTTTGGAATGTACCGAGCGCTTCCGGGTGATGAAGTCAAGGCCGGTGATTTATTGTTTGATGGAGATGTGGATGGATTTAATGATTCCATAGATGAGATCGAAGAAGCCAATGCCACGTTGCTTGATGATTATACCAATTACGCTGCTGATTATGCCATAGATTTGGCCAAGGCCAAAAAGAGTGAATTTGAGGCGGCAAGCGCATACATGAGTGTCAAGAATAATGAACCGCCGGAGGATGCTCCGTATTATGCAGGTTGGGCCAAGAGCACTCAGCCTTTGGAGAGCAGGTATCGTCAGGCCAAAGAAGCCCGTGAGAAGATGGAACAGTCAAATGTTGAAAAGCAGCAGATGTTCGATCTTGAATATGCATACAATGAAAAAAGGATATCCCGGATCAATGAAAAGAAAGAGCGGGCAGGAGTGAGGGCGACATCAGACGGTGAAGTGGTCGCGGCAAATTATTATCTGCCGGGAGATCAGGTGCCTCAGGGAAGCAATATCATAGCCGTGGGTGACCCGACTCAAAAGGAGATAATATGCGAGTATGTCAGCAAATCGATCGTAAATAAAGCGGCTTCGATCTATGCAATAGTGGATGGCAAAAGATATGATGTTGACTATGTCAATATGGAACCTGAGGAATACAGGCGATTAAAGAAACTCAATGATGACGTGTATACCACATTCAAGATAGCAGATTCATCTGATGATATAAGACTTGGTCAGTATGCTGTGATCGTTGTGGTGGAAAAGAGTATCCCCAATGCTTTATGTGTTCCCAAAGGTGCAGTAAATAAAGATGATAACGGATTTTTCGTATATAAATATGAGGATGGCGACAGCGTGTACACGCCAGTTCAGACAGGTGAATCGGACAGTGGATTTACCGAGATCACTTCAGGACTTACAGAAGGAGACAAGGTGGTATATGATGCCGCGTACAATATAGGCACAAAGACTGAAAAGATTAAAAGAGGAGATGTAAGTGCTGAATTTAATCAGGATGGATATCTTATGTATCCGTCTGCAAAGTGGGTCACTAATCCCGGCAAGAATGGAACCTGTTATCTTAAGGAACTGTGCGTGTCTGATTATGAGCAGGTGACGGAGGGGCAGACGGTTGCCATAGTGGAGATATTAAGCGACACCACAGAGATCGAGCGGATCAAGAGAAAGATCCAAAGACAGAATGAGCGGATAGCCGATCTGTATACCTTAAGATCCGAAACATATAATAAAGACGAACTCGAGAGCATAGACAGAAATATCAAGGACAGAAATCGTGCCATTGAAAGTCTTAATAAGCAGCTTGACAAACTTGCTGTATATTCGGGTACGGTGGAACTTAAAGCTCCATGCAGCGGAATAGTAATACAGAGGACAAAATACAAAAACGGTGAGATCATAGCTTATAAAGAAAAGCTTGTTCAGATCGCGGATGATGATACCTGCTATATAGCCGTGGATGATAAGGGCGGACAGCTCTCATACGGTCAGGATGCTACTGTAACGATCAAGGATCAAAACGGTAAAGCAACTGAACTTGACGGCAGGGTAGTGACGCTCAATCCCTTCGGACTCACCAAGAATATGAGACTTGGCATGGCTATAATCAAGGTTGATTCCGAGAAGATCCGAGAGACTATAGGAAGCGGCTCTGACAATACAGGCGGCTATTGGTACCGAATGCGCTTCAATGTGAAGGTTAAGACCAAAGAAATGAGCAATGTTTTGCTCATACCTCAGTCGTCGGCATATAAGACCGGTAATGACACATATGTCAGGATCAAGGATGAAGACGGATTGACCAAACTTGTGAGATTCATAGCAGGCGGTTCCGACAATGGCAACTACTGGGTCGCATACGGAGATATTACGGAGGGCATGGAAATATGTTTGGAATAATGCTGCAGAAGCTGTGGCAGAAAAAATGGATGAACCTAAGCCTGTTGCTCGGATGTATTTTACTTGTGGCCACTACGGTAAGTTTCCCTCTGTATCAGAAAGCTGCATATGACAGGATGCTTCAGGATGAGTATGTCGATTACATATCATCCGAGGGAAAATGGCCGATGATCATCAATATGTCAGCAACCTGTCAGAAGGATAAAAAAGATACCATCGGCAAGATGGAGAATTATACAAAAGAGATATATGAGCAGATGGGTGTGCCGGAGTATATGACTGTTAAGTTTTACAATATACTTCGTGCAGCGGCATCTTCGAATATTAAGCGTGATGATGTGGCAGAGATCAATCTGTCACTGAGCGCCATGTCGGATCTTTCTTCTCATGTCAGAATGATAAGCGGTGATATGTATTCGGATTCCGGTATCAATGAAGACGGAGAGATAGAAGTGATAGTATCACAGGCCACACTCGTGGAAATGGGGATACTGGTAGGAGAGTCATTTACATTCAGCAAATTAAAATATGCGGATGGTACACCGATAAGGATCAAAGTTGTTGGAGTATTTGCTGCAGATGATCCGAATGGATTTTATTTCCAGGTCGATCCTGAGAAATTATATGATCTGTGCTTTATGAACCCCGAGCTTTTTGCCAAGGAGTTCACGGGTCAGAATGCAGCCAAATATACCATTGCGGTATCATTTTATGATCTTTTGGATTACAGCAGAGTCACTGCGGCACAGATTGAGCGGATCAATTCGGTAACAGAATATCTGTGTGAAAAAAGTGCATATAAGAGTGTTATTAAGGATCCTGAATACAAGAGCATTTTGGAAGAATATGCGATAAAAAAGATACGAATATCCGCTACGCTCATTATTCTTCAGATACCGGTTCTTGCACTTTTGGCAGCTTTTCTGTTGATGATCTCAGGCCAGATGTATGAGATGGAGAGAAATGAGATATCTGTCATAAAAAGCCGCGGAAGTTCAAGGGGACAGATTTTGCTCTTATATATATATCAGGGATTGTTCCTTACAATACTCGGGGCTGTGATCGGTATACCTCTTGGAGCACTTTTTGCAAGAATATTGGGGGCGACGCGCAATTTCCTTGAATTTGATCTTGGTAATTCGCTTAAGGTGACTTATACACCTGCGGCATTCGGCTATGCGCTCGTGGCAATGCTCATAACGCTTTTGAGCATTTCACTGCCTGTCATCAAGCACAGCAAGGTATCCATAGTCAACCTTAAGCAACAGAAAGCATTAAAAAAGAAAAATCTGTGGGAGATACTCTTTCTCGATGTGATACTAATAGGCGTATCATTGTATGGTTTTTACAGCTTCCGTAAGAGTATGGGAACCATAACCGACACGGTGCTTTCCGGCAAGAGTCTTGATCCGTTACTGTATGTGAGTTCGTCGCTCTTTATTGTGGGCATGGGACTGTTTTTTCTACGAATACAGCCTTATATTGTCAGACTTATATATCTTTTGGTACGAAGATTCTGCGGCCCTGCCGGGTATATCTCATTTATGGAGAATATCAAAAACGGGCGTAAGATGCAGCTGATCATGCTGTTTTTGATCATGACCATTTCGCTTGGCATGTTCCATGCGACCGTAGCAAGGACCATACTTGAGAATGCGGTCAAGAATACGGAATATCTGGATGGCGTTGATGTGATCATAAAGGAGAACTGGCCGATGATGCAGGACTCCAACGGAACACCTACGGGTACATATGTAGAGCCTGATTATACCAAGTATTCGTCCATGGAATTTGCTGAGAGTAAGACCAAAGTCTATTATGATGACAAGGCTTACATGAAGCAGGGTAAGAATGCAAGAACAGTCATTACGCTTATGGGGATCCATACCAAAGAAGTGGGTCAGATGACAAGCCTTCCGGGTGGTATTAATGAGAAGAAGTATTATGAATATCTAAATGAACTTGCTCCAGTGGAAAACGGTGTGCTCTTATCGCGCAATTTCGCCACTTCCAAAGACTATAAGATAGGCGATTCCATAAGTTATTATACGGGATCCGGCAAGGTGATGGATGGGACGATAGTGGACTTTGTGGACTATTTCCCGACATATTCGCCTACGGTCACTACAATCAATCCTGATGGCAATGCCGTGACTGAAGAGAATTACTTAATAGTAACCCACTATTCATATCTTAAGAAAAAACTTGGCGTTCAGCCTTATGAGATATGGATAAGAATTAAGGCCGATGCTGATCCGAATGAGGTGTATGACTTTATAGAGAGTCATTCAATGAAGGTCAGAAGATACGTAAACAGAAAGATAGATGTAGAGAATACCATGACAGATCCGTTGCTTCAGGGTACCAACGGAGTGTTAACCATGGGATTTGCAGTTACCATTCTTTTGTGTGCGGTGGGTTATCTGATCTATTGGATAATGTCCATAAAGGATAGAGAATTGATATTCGGAGTGCTAAGAGCATGCGGATTCCATAAGAGAGAGATAGTGCATATGCTCATCAATGAGCAGATATTCTCAGGGCTTTTTTCCGTGCTGGCAGGGATAGGTATCGGTAAGCTGACGTCGACGATGTTTGTTCCCATGCTTCAGGCCTCGTATGCGACATCCGAACAGGTACTTCCGATGCGACTCATTACCAGGGCGTCCGATATGTACAGACTGTACGGTATAGTGGCTGCGGTCATGCTCGGAAGCATATTCATACTTATATTCCTGCTGTTTAGGATGAACGTGACCAAGGCATTGAAACTGGGTGAAGAATAATGGATGATATAATTATTAAAACCGACAATATCAAAAGAGCATTTGACACCCCTGCCGGTAAATTCTGGGCGCTTAAGGGTATAAATGTTGAGATTCCCAGGGGAAAGTTTGTTATATTAAGAGGCAGATCCGGATCGGGTAAGACTACGCTCATGAATATCATCAACTCGTTGGACGATCCGACGGAGGGCGATGTATATATAGAAGGGATCAATCTTAAGGATCTTCCGGAGAGAGACAGAGAGGATATGAGACGTAAAAAAATGGGCTTTGTATTTCAGTCCGTATCACTTATCCCTTCGCTCAATGCTTTCCAAAATGTGGAGTTTTCCATGCGTATGGCCGGAATGAAGATCAATAAAGAGACATCCAAAAGGGTAGAGGATTGTCTAAAACTTGTTGGCCTTGGTAACAGGATGAATCATATGAGTGCCGAGATGTCCGGCGGAGAGCAGCAAAGAGTTGCAATAGCAAGGGCTTTGGCTCACAGACCGGGAATAATATTTGCTGACGAGCCTACAGCGGAGCTTGATTCAGCCATGGCAGCCAAAGTGACTGAGATATTCAAAGAGATGACCAAGAAGGAAGGTATCACCGTGCTTATGACCACGCATGATGTGGGACTTATGGGTGCCGCCGATATGATGATCGAACTTGAAAACGGGGAAAGGATCAATGCCTGAAGAAAATGTAATGGTCCGTTCGGATGGACTGGTAAAAATATATAAGACCAAAGAGACGGAAGTGCTTGCTTTACAGGGACTTGATCTTACAGTGGAAAGAGGCGAGCTTACGGCTCTTATCGGCAACAGCGGAAGCGGTAAGTCTACCTTTCTGAATATGATCGGTGGCTTGGATCGACCGAGTGCCGGATCGCTGTGGGTAGATGGTAAGAATCTTTTTACCATGAGCGAAAAGGAACTGGTGCTTTATAAACGTGACACAGTGGGATTTGTATGGCAAAATAATGGAAGGAACATGCTTCCGTATCTTACTGCGATAGAGAATATAATGCTTCCCATGAATCTGTCAGGTACAAAGGATAAGCGAACCAAAGCCATGGAGCTTTTGGAACGCGTCGGACTGGCGGACAAAAAGCACAGCAAGATGAACATGCTGTCCGGAGGCGAACAGCAGAGGATAGCAATAGCAATAGCTTTGGCCAATTCGCCGAAACTGCTGCTTGCCGATGAACCTACGGGGTCAGTGGACTCTGCTACGGCGGATTACATATTCAATATCTTTACCGAACTGAACAATGAAGGTCAGACGATACTCATAGTTACCCATGATATGGCGCTGTCCAAAAAGGTTAAGAGAGTGGTGGCTATAAGAGACGGTAAGATAAGTTCCGAAAGAGTCTTAAAGGAACAGTTCATAGACAGAGTAAAAGAGAGCAATATAGATTGGCGGATGGAAGATACCCAGAATGAGTATGTGGTACTCGATAAAGTGGGCAGATTGCAGATCCCCAAAGAACTGATCGATGAGCTTGAGCTTAAAGATAATAAAGTCAAGATCGCGTATGAAAATGATAAGATCGTGATCAGCAGACCAGAGTAAAAGGAGAGTAGAAAATGGCAGTAAAAGCAAGCAACCCAATTTTGGCGGGATTTTACCCGGATCCGTCGATATGCGCAGTAGGAGATGACTTCTATATAGTCAATTCAACTTTTGCGTATTTCCCGGGATTATCGGTTATGCACAGTAAGGATCTGGCTCACTGGGAACAGATCGGCAACGTTATGACCAGGGAGTCGCAACTTCCTTTGAATGAAGCCAGAAGCTCAAGAGGCCTTTTTGCCCCTACCATGAGATATCATAACGGAACATATTATGTGATATGTACCAACGTATCATACGGTGGCAACTTTATCGTGACTTCTGATAAGCCGGAGGGCCCTTATTGTGAGCCTCACTATCTGGAGGGAGCCGATGGAATAGACCCGAGCCTTTTCTTTGATGACGACGGAAAAGTATACTACATAGGTACTCATCCCAATAAGGACGGTTGCAGATATAACGGCGATTATTTCATATATATTCAGGAAGTGGACATAGAGAACTTCAAACTCATCGGTGAACCCAAAGATGTGTGGAACGGCGCCATGAGAGATGTGCAGTGGCCTGAGGGACCGCATCTTTATAAGATAGGTGAATACTATTACATTCTTCACGCTGAAGGCGGTACCGGCCCTGAGCATGCAGTATCTGTAGCCCGTTCCAAGGAAGTGTTCGGACCGTACGAGAATAATTTCTGCAATCCCATATTTACGCACAGGCATCTCGGAGTCAGATATCCGGTAAAATATGTCGGACATGCGGATCTTGTGCAATTGCCTGATGGCGAGTGGTATATGGTCATGCTTGCGGTACGTCCCATCAAGGGATACACCACCATGGGAAGAGAGACTTTCCTTGCACGTGTCATCTGGGAAAAGGATTGGCCTGTAGTCAATCCGGGACTCGGTATTCTGTCTGACGTGTTAAATATTGATCTTCCGGAATATAAGCCTGAGTGTAGGCCTACTTCAATCCCTGGAACCAATAAATTGTATGATTTTACGCATTTGGATGAGATCGGACCGGAGTGGCTGTTCCTTCGCAATCCCATCAAGGATCACTATGAGCTTAAGCAGGGAGAAGGCTTGTATCTGACCTGCAGCGCTGACGCGGTAAGCGGATATGGTAAGCCCACTTATATGTCTGTAAGACAGGACAGCCATTGTTTTGAAGCAGCTGTTACATTAAAAGGAGATAATCTCTATAACGGTGCCCGTGCAGGTATATGCCTGTTCCAGAGCGAAGACTATAATCTGAGATTTGAATATGCGGGTTGTAACGGTACGGTTATCCTAAGAAAGGGCGGAGAAGATGAAAAACTTGCATCACGTGTGCTGCCGCAGGATCTTGTTACGCTTGTTATCAATGTGATCGGAACCAAGGCCGCGCTATTCATGGTGTGTGACAATAAAGCAGATGTACTCGTCAAGGATCTTGATATATCATGTCTTTCAACGGAAGTAGCAGGGGGATTCGTGGGATGCACGATCGGTCTGTATGCCGAGGATGACAGTGATCGTGATGAGAAAGTGAAGGCGCTGTTTAAATCATTCTCATATAAGCGTCTTATTCCCGTGATGAAGAAGAAGGAGAATGCCAATGATACGGCTGACGGAGGAGATGAATAATGTCGGATAAGAAAGTCAGATTTCACCTGCCGGGACTCAGATTCAATTTTCCGCTTAATATGTTCTGGGTAAGTCTTTTGGAGACTCACCCGGAATATTTCAGGGAAAATGTCGAGATAGCATCCTTTTTTGGATGTTTTCCCGTGGCGCTTTGGAATGGTGGAAGACTGATCACGCATGACCAGTGTGATGCGGGATTTATCACCAATGTCGTTAAGACCATCAACTCCAAGGGGATACCCGTAAGGTATACTTTCACCAATCCGCTGCTTACCGAAGCCGACCTTGACGATCCGTTCTGTAACTTCTGCATGCAGGTGGGAGACAACGGAATGAATGAGGTGATGATCTTTTCACCTATTCTCGAGCAGTATATTAGAGACAGGTACCCTTCATATAAGCTTAACAGTTCTACCTGTAAGGAGATTAAGAATACTGATGATCTTAACGAAGAACTGGACAGAGATTATCAGTATGTTGTACTGGATTATAATCTCAATAACAGATGGGATATCTTGGAAAACGTTAAGAAGAAGGAAAAACTCGAAGTTCTGGTTAATACTCTGTGCGAACCGGGATGTAAACGCAGAGGTGATCATTACAGACAGATAGCCAAGGATCAGCGTAATGTCCTGAAAAACCGCGTTAATCCTACGGATAAAAAGATTCCCATCGAACCCTGGTACTGTGAATACGGTGAGCATAACAATATTCATACCATACAGGATTATCCTACATTTATATCTCCGGATAAGATATGGAACGAATATGTTCCGAGAGGTATCAATAACTTTAAGATTGAAGGAAGAACGGCCAATCTGTTCTCTCTTATAGATACATATTGCTTTTTCATGCTCAAACCCGAGACTGCGGGGCAGGCAAGATTGCTGCTTTTACGCAATCTGGAGGAGTCGCATATCATTACTGTCAATAAACCCAAGCCGGCTCCGTTTAAGCTTTGATGCATATCTAAACGACTGTTTATACGGGACGGGGGATGGAGATTATTATGGACAATAATACAGTGTATTGGCATCTGCCGGGGTTTTGCTATTTCTTTTATCTGAATCAGGCTGTTATTCATATGATGGAGGAGTACCCCGATAAATTCCGTGACGGCTATAAGATAGGCAGCGTATACGGTACATTTCCGGGGGCCATATGGAATGGCGGCAGAGCGGTCTTTGGTATATATTCCAAAGGCGACATGGAGAAGGTCATAGAAACATACAATAAATATGACATACCTGTCAGATTTACCTGGACCAACTCTTTGATAGAAGAAAAACACTTAAACGATACGTATTGCAATCTTATAATGGAGCTTGCCGATAATGGCAGGAATCAGGTGTTGGTCAATACAGAAGTTCTTGAAAGATATTTGAGGGACAAGTACCCGAATTTTGAATATCTGTCATCCACCACCAAGAGGCTTCTTGATACAGAAGATATAAAAAGAGAACTTGACGCAGGATATTTTCTCGTGGTTTTGGATTACGATCTTAATCATAACGAAGAGGTACTTAAAGAACTTGAACCTATGGCTGACAGGATAGAGATACTTGTCGATGAGATATGTTTCCCCGGCTGTCCGAGACGCATAGATCACTATAGGGATGAATCTTTAAGACAGCTCACCTTTGATAAAGGAGCTCCTTTCCCTTGTCCGAATAAGACTACAAAGCCTGAGTTTTCGGAATGCAAAAAACGTCCTGCATTTATCGGATGTGATGAGATTAAGGAATATGTAAGCAGAGGATACCGCAATTTTAAACTCGTTGGCAGAGGCCTGCCCATGGATATGGTTAAGGAATCCTATCTTTATTATCTTGTTAATGAGAAAGATCGTGGGTTCATAAGTAAAAAAATAGATGAGGCATTGCTTAAGATGACCGGAAAGGCCCGATGAACAATAAATTTGTAAAAGAAGTAACAGCATATATGATGATGACAGTGGGAGCCTGTATTGCTGCTTTTGCGATAGAGGAGTTTTTGGTTCCCTGTACCATTTTGGACGGAGGGATCGTCGGAATCAGTATCATGATAAGCTCGCTTACCGGGATATCGCTGTCACTGCTTACCATTATGCTCAATATCCCTTTTTTGATAGTTGGATTTAAAAGGCTTGGACATGGCTTTATCATAAAATCAGCTTATGCCATGGTAGTATTTGCGGCTTTTATCCGTATCTTTGAAGAGATGGACAATGCTACCGATGATTATATTCTGGCAGTCAGCTTTGGCGGCGTATTACTTGGACTCGGCGTAGGACTTGTGATCAAAGCCGGCGGATGCTTGGACGGAACCGAGACGGTAGCGATAATGCTTAACAGAAAATACCATTTCCAGGTGGGCCAGATCATATTGGCTTTTAATGTGATCATATATGCAACTGCCGGTGTGCTCTTTGGGTTTGAGAGAGCGATGTATTCGCTTCTTACGTATTTTATCACGTCCAAGGTCCTTGATATTGTGGAAACGGGCATCAATCAGGCCAAAGCGGCCATGATCATAACGGATCGTGCGGATGATATTGCCGGACGCATATATGAGAGACTCGGCAGAACCGTCACCATCATGGAAGGAGAGGGGCTTGTAAGTGGAAAAAAGGTAGTGCTCTACTGTGTCCTTACAAGGTTTGAGATAAGAGAACTGAGAGAGATAATAGAAGGATTGGATTCATCGGCGTTTATCACGATAAGCGATGTGTCGGAGATAATCGGAACACATATTAAATCATCTTCCGGGGGGAAGGAAGAAACTGTAAGCAAAGAGGCGTAGAAGACTATGAAGACTTTGTATTTGGATCTGTCAATGGGTGCGGCAGGTGATATGCTCAATGCTGCATTGTATGAGCTCTTGGGGGCTACTGAGCAGAAGGCGGAGTATATCACGCTTATGAATGCTCTTGGGCTTGACGGTGTCACCGTTACCCCGGAAAAGATCGTCAAAAACGGTATAACCGGTACCAAAATGAGCGTAAAGATAGACGGCGTGGCTGAGGAAAGTCATGATCACCATGGACATGATCATGGTGACGGACATGAACATTCGCATGATCATAATGAGCATCACCACAGAGGGATGAAGGGGATCGAACAGATCGTCAAAGCAATGCCCGTATCCGATAAAGTCAAGACGGATGTCATGAATGTATATAAGATCATTGCGGCGGCCGAAAGTGCTGTTCACGGCAGACCAGTTACGGAGATACATTTTCATGAAGTGGGTATGTTGGATGCAATAGCTGATATCGCCGGTGTATGCATACTTATGGAAAAGATCGCTGTGGAGAGAGTTGTGGCTTCTCCCATACATGTAGGCAGCGGTCAGGTAAAGGCAGCACACGGGATATTGCCTGTTCCGGCTCCGGCTACAGCGCTCATCCTTAAGGATGTTCCGATATACGGCGGCAATATAAAAGGTGAATTATGTACGCCGACGGGGGCTGCTTTGCTTAAATATTTTGTGAATAAGTTCGGAGATATGCCGGTCATGAGAGTGGCAAAGACCGGATACGGAATGGGAACGAAGGACTTTGATGCACTCAACTGTGTCAGGATCATGCTCGGAGAAACCGACGAGAAGGGAACAGATGTTGTGGAACTGTCATGTAACCTGGATGACATGACACCTGAGAGGATCGCATTTTGCACGGAAAGACTCTTTGAAGCCGGAGCACTGGATGTATATACGGTGCCGGTAGTGATGAAGAAGTCAAGACTTGGGACCATGTTATGCGTGATGTGCGATGCAAAGCAGAGAGAGGATATGATAAGGCTCATATTCAAATATACAAGTACTTTGGGAGTGAGAGAGAATATCAGTCACAGATATACACTTAATCGTAAGATCAATATGGTAAATACTCCTTACGGTGAACTGAGAGTCAAACAATCCGAGGGCTTCGGTGTTCAGAGAGCCAAATATGAATATGAAGATCTCGCACGCGTTGCAAGGGGGATAAGCGAGTCTATAGATAAGGTTGAAAAAAATCTGTAATTTTTTTAAAATTGATATAAAGTATATCGGCACATGTGCCGATATAAAAGATGAAATGTATTATAATGTCTGTCTTTAGGGCCGAAGATGACGTTATATGCACGAAGATATAGAGGCTATACGAAAAGGATTTCGAAAAAAAGCAAAGGAGGGCACATTATGCCAACTAATATCGGCGGTAGCTTTGATCCGTTGCGTAGCGGAGTAAGAGCTTACCAGGCGTATAAGACAAAAGATGCGCCGATCAAGAATGA
>JAEEGL014265127.1_pt1 | contig 32518 bp, 28 predicted proteins | sample 9134231 | NCBI WGS metagenome assembly JAEEGL01 (sample SAMN16246548, study PRJNA631951) | gut metagenome | biome: gut microbiome; feature: rumen; material: fiber-attached | host: Bos | place: Iran: Karaj | collected 2018-10
CTCCATGACAGCCCTGGGTGTACAAGGCTCATGTCCCTGTCCGTCCTGCATGAATGTATGTGCTATATTAAAGGTATTCATGCAATCCACATCCTTAACCGGACTGACCAAAGATGTGATCTTTTTTTCATCCAGATGCTTGGGTAAAGGCCGAAAGATCAGTATCCCGTGAATCCCATCATCCTCATCACACTCTTTTACGACTCTTTCAAGTTCATCCTGACCTACATCCACAGGGAGCACTCTGGACACAACTTTGGCTCCCACCGAATCAAAACGCTTATTAAGACCTCGCTCATATGACAGGTCATCTTCTCTCTCTCCCACTCTGATAACTGCCAATGTGGGAATTATACCTTTATCTGCAAGTATTGTAAGTCTTGCCTTAAAGTCCTCTGCCATGGCCTGTACGACAGGCATTCCTCTCCATTCTTCCATATATTCCTTATTCTCCCTGTTCCTGTTATATATTCCTTAAACCGCTCTGTATCTTATCATACACCGCATCCAGTCTCTTACAGCCGTCTGCAACCAACCTGTCAGCCTCAGCATCAAGAATGCTTGCTTTTTCCCTGTCACGAAGAGACCCGGTATTGATATACACATTTATCACCACGCCCCTGAGTGCTGCCATTACGGCTGCCGCACCCACTGCCACATCACTTATGGCAAGCTTGGATCCCATATATGAAAGATCCTCCAATACCGGCACAAGTCCATAAATATCACGTGCTATTTCAAGTGGCGCAACTGCCGCATCCAACGTGGCTTTCTCCATTATATCATCATATCCCGGTGTACTCTTATCCATGGAATATGCTGCCGCCAGCGGCTTGAAAGCCTCCGCATCTTTATCAATATCCGCAAGAAGTATCTCATTAAGTGCTGTCAGTTTTTCAATATATTCCTCGATCTTCTCCTGATACTGTGCATATTTTTTCTTGCCGGTAGTAAGATTGGCTACCATCAGCCCCAGACAGCAGCCTATACTGCCTATCAGCGCAGAAGCACCACCCCCTCCGGGAGTAGGCGCCGATGATGCCAGTTTTTTCAAAAAATCTTCCATAATAATCTCCGTTCTAAACTTTCATATCAATATCAACTCACAAAATCAAATATACTTATCTGATTGGTAGCCGGAAGGTCACCCAAAAGCCCCAATTCGTACATGGTATCAGTGATCGTCTGATTCGCTTTGGTACGCTCTTTAAAATCCTGTCTTGATAAGAATGGGCCGTCTTTCATGGCAGCCTCCATCTGGTCAGCCACATTCTCTCCAAGGCCTTCTATACTGGTAAACGACGGCATTATCTTACCGTCTATCACCTGAAAATCTCTTGCCTTGGCTCTGAATATGTCTATAGGCAGGAATTCAAATCCTCTTGCATACATTTCCTGCACGATCCTCATATCCTTCAAGGTATCGTCATCCTTCTTTTTGGCCGTCTTATTCTCTATGCCTGCACGGATCTTCTTCATCTCGTCCTCCAGGTGCTCTCTGCCCATGCACATGCTCGCATAAGAGAAAGCCTTGGCTCTGATACTGAAGTATGCCGCATAATACTCTAACGGATAATTGATCTTACAATATGCCACTCTCCATGCCATCATAACATAAGCGGCAGCGTGAGCCTTGGGGAACATATACTTGATGCGCTCGCAGCTCCATATATACCAATCAGGCACACCGTTATCTATCATCTCCTGCTTCCATTCAGCCCAGCCCGGAGACTTGCCTTTGGCGACCTTACCCTTTCTTACATCCTCCATTATCTTGAAGGCATGTGATGGTTCCACACCTTTATCTATAAGATACAGCATTATATCATCTCTTGTACAGATGGCCGTGGATATGGTTGCCGTCCCCTCTTTTATAAGTACCTCGGCATTATTCTGCCATACATCCGTACCGTGTGCCAGTCCTGCTATCCTGACAAGATCCGAGAAAGACTGCGGCTTGGTATCCAATAGCATCCCTATGGCAAAATCCGTACCGAATTCGGGGATCCCCAGACATCCGAGCTTCGTCCCACCTATGTCTGAAGGTGTGATACCAAGTACCTCCGTACCCTTGAACAGACTCATGACATCCGGATCATCCAAAGGAATGGTAAGAGGATCCCTTCCTGTCAGATCCTGAAGCTTACGTATCATTGTCGGATCTTCATGGCCGAGAATATCAAGTTTAAGAAGATTATGATCTATTGCATGATAATCAAAATGCGTGGTTATTGTATTCTCATCCTTTGGCGGATGCTGTATAGGCGTAAAGGAATCTATCTCTTCACCTACCGGCAAAACTATGATTCCTCCGGGATGCTGACCCGTGCTGCGTCTGACTCCGACACATCCCGTAAGGATCCTCTCTATCTCACAGCTGCGTTTCGTCATCTGACGCTCTTCAAAATACTTTTTGACATAACCATATGCAGTCTTATCTGCCATGGTAGCAATAGTACCGGCTCTGAAGGCCTGCTCAGCTCCGAATATCACTTCCACATATTTATGCGCCTTACTCTGATACTCCGAAGAAAAATTAAGGTCGATATCAGGCTCTTTGTCGCCCTTGAATCCGAGGAATGTCTCAAAAGGTATGTCAAAACCGTCTTTTTTAAGCTTACTTCCGCAATTCGGGCAATCCTTATCCGGCATATCCACTCCTGCCCTGCCTCCGTATGCTTTTACCTCAGGAGAATCAAAATCCACATAATGACATTTTTCGCAATAATAGTGAGGACTTAACGGATTGACCTCGGTGATACCGGCCATGGTAGCAGCAAACGAACTGCCCACTGAGCCTCTCGATCCAACCAGATATCCGTCCTCCATGGACTTCCACACAAGCTTTTGGGCAATGATATACATCACGGCATATCCATTGGAAATGATCGAATTAAGTTCTCTGTCAAGTCTGGACTGAACCTCTTGGGGCAGAGGATCCCCATACATTGCATGAGCTTTTGAATAACATATGCGTTTTAATGTCTCATCACTGTTCTCAATAACCGGCGGGCACTTATCCGGGCGTACCGGACTTATCTGTTCTATCGAATCCGCAATCATCTTGGGATTGGTTATGACGATCTCATGAGCCTTGTCAGATCCCAGATACATGAATTCATTAAGCATCTCTTCCGTCGTATGAAGATACAACGGTGCCTGTTCATCTGCATCCTTGAATCCGTTACCTGCCATTATGATCCTTCTGTACAATTCATCCTCAGGATCAAGGAAATGTACGTCACAGGTGGCTACGACAGGCTTATTAAACCTCTCGCCCAATTCCACTACTTTTCTGTTGACATCCCTTATATCATCATCGGAGTTGATATCCGGATGTCTGTCGGAAGCTATCATGTATCTGTTATTGCCTACAGGCTGGATCTCGAGATAATCATAATACTGCGCAAGCTTTGCGATCTCATCATCGCTTCTTCCCTCTACAAGAGCAGTATATAATTCTCCCGCTTCGCAGGCACTGCCCAAGATCACCCCTTCTCTGCATTTATTTAGCAGACTCTTTGGAATGCGTGGCTTGCCCTTGGTCATATACTTAAGGTGTGACTGCGATATCATCCTATAAAGGTTGACTCTTCCGGCATCATTTTTTGCCAGCATGATGGCATGATATGAATGGAGCTTCTTGACCTTATCGACAAGATCTCCCGTTATCCCGTTAAGATCAGCGATCTTAACTATCCCCTTTTCAGTAGCTTTGGGAATAAGCTTAAGATATATCCATGCCGTACACTCAGCATCATCCACCGCTCTGTGATGATTATCAAGTACGACGTTTAGATCCTTAGCCACGGTGTCAAGCTTATAATTGGGAAGATGAGGCAATAGTGCCCGACCCATCTCCATTGTATCCACATGTGAATATTCATATGGAATCCCAAGACGTCTGCAGTTCTCCTTAATAAACGATGTATCAAAGGATGCATTATGCGCTACCAGATAAGCATCCTTACAAAAATCGATAAATTTAGGCAGAACGACCTCTATTGGGTCCGCATCTGCAACCATAGCATCTGTTATTGAAGTGAGTTCCACGATCCTGTACGGGATCATCCGCCCGGGATTAACAAAAGAAGAAAATCTGTCCACGATCTCTCCGTTTGCCACCTTGACTGCTCCGATCTCAATGATCGCATCCTTTGTACTCGAAAAACCTGTAGTCTCTATATCAAAAACTACGGCAGTATCAGTTATATTCTGGTCCCCCGGATCCGTGGCTATAGTGCTCAGATCATCCACAAGATAGGCTTCCATACCATATATTATCTTAAAAAAGTCATTTGGAACCGGATTCTCATCCCCTGCTTCCTTGCGCTTATCCTTCTCCTTCTTCCAGAGATCCTCCCATGTATGCCATGCTTCAGGAAAAGCCTGTACTACCCCGTGATCAGTGATCGCTATAGCAGGATGTCCCCACTTATAAGCGCGCATGATTATGTCCTTGACGTCGGACACTCCGTCCATATCACTCATCTTGGTATGACAATGCAACTCGACTCTTTTTTCCAGTGCATTGTCCTCCCTGGACACCTTCATGCTTCCTGTTGACATGATACCGGATATCCTTATGCCAAGTTCCCTGTCATAACTGTCATACTGGACCAGACCCTTTACCTTGACAAAGCTTCCCTGCTTAAGATCACCGGAAATCTCTGCAACCTGATCATTATGCACGAACACCTTAAGTCTGAAAGTATCCGTATAATCAGACAGATCAAAGAAATATATACTGCGCTCGTTCCTGATCTCCCTGACTTCGACCCTGATTATCTCACCTTTTACGATGACTTCACCGATCTCACCTACTATATCGCGCATGGGTATGGAATCACCGTTGAATTCCTTACCGTATATAAGGCCCGGATAATCACTCTTTTTAAGCGGTCTTCTCTTGTATGCATCCGGAACCTTGCCTTCTTCATGCGCCTCCTCTTTATTATCTGCCTTAACCTCCTTAATCTGCCCTTCGGGAGTGGGCTTCATGCCGGCAAAGCTTACTGCCTCATCTCCTTCACCTTCGCTTATCTCATCTTCGGTCAGGAATTCCTCCTGCTCATCTTCATCACTGTCAGAATCATCCGAAGTAACCGCCAAAAGTTCCTGCGTATCCGCATCAGACGGTTCCTCTGAATATACGGTCTCTATACCCACTTTGGCAGCTATCTCGGCTATCCTTCTTGCCATCTTGGCATCATCAGCCGCCTTGGTATTTACTTTAAGATCCTCAGAGTATTCCACATGGACGATGCAGTCAACACCACACCTGTCAGTAAAGATCTTCTCCAGCATGCACACAAGCTTCTCTTCACCCATCCTGTTAGTCTTAGTATCAGGCAAAGTAAGCTTAAGTGTCTTAGGGTCCGTACCTTCGAGCCTGCCCTGCTTAAGCGCAACCCCCAACAAATGATCCTTATCCTTGATCTCCTCCATTATACTGTCTCTGTAAGATTCCAATATACTGAAGATATCATAACCATCGGGCAGTTCATATCTCTGTAGGATACTCACCTCGACCGATCTGTCAGTAAATACCGAACTTCTGATAATACGGCACATCTTCCTTATGGCACGATACTCGATCAAATGATCGGACAGAATACATACGGTAAGTCTGTCATTTTCAGAAGACATCGATACTTTCTTAACCTCAGTCTTCAAAAAGAGGAGTTCTAAGTCCTTATCCACTTTGATCGTTGGAAATACTTCAAAAAAAGCCCTGCTATCACTCATTCCAATTATCCAATTCCTCTTTAAGCGTATCCAAAAGCTTATCCTCAGGCACCTTCTTGATGATCTGGCCCTTCTTTATAAGCAGACCCTCACCGTTACCGCCTGCTATGCCTATGTCAGCTTCTTTGGCCTCTCCGGGACCATTGACAGCACATCCCATAACAGCAACCTTGATATCAAGCGGAATATTCTGTACCATATTCTCCACCTTGGTAGCAAGTCCTATAAGATCGATCTTTGTACGGCCGCAGGTAGGGCAGCTTACTACCTCAACACCACCCTTTCTTAGTCCAAGTGTACGAAGTATCAGCTTCGCTGAGATTATCTCTTCCACCGGGTCTCCCGTAAGTGAGACTCTGATCGTATCACCTATACCCTGGCCCAAGATAAGTCCAAGGCCTATTGAAGACTTGATATTACCGCTTCTTACCGTACCGGACTCTGTTATTCCCACATGAAGAGGATATCTTGTACCCAATGTATCAAGTTTTTCTGCCAATATCCTGTGTGCGTCGACACACATCATCACATCCGACGACTTAATACTGATCACCATATTGTCATAGCCGGCATCTTCGATCATATGCACTTTGTCAAGAGCGCTCTCTACTATCCCGCCGGCGGTAACGCCACCGTCTCTCTCCACTATATGACGCTCCAAAGATCCGCTGTTGACACCGACCCTTATCGGTATATTACCGGCCTTAGCGGCCCTCACAACTTCCTTAAGCTTATCTTCTCCGCCGATATTGCCGGGATTGATCCTGATCTTATCCGCCCCGTACTCAATGGCCGCTATTGCCATCTTATAATCAAAATGTATATCCGCCACAAGAGGAATATGTATATTATTTTTAATCTTGGTAAATGCCTTCGCAGATGCCATATCCGGCACGGTGCATCTTATGATCTCACATCCCGCATCCTCAAGCTTATGGATCTGGGCTATTACGGCTTCCACATCATCCGTAGGAACATTACACATAGACTGAATGAGGATGGGATTGCCTCCTCCGATAACCTTATCTCCTATACGAACCGTCCTGGTATCATCTCTGTACATAAACTGTCCTTTCGCTAGATATTGTGCTTAACATATTACGCGACACATATATTAGTATAGAGAGTTTGCCGCCCTATTTCAATGATTATCCTATGGGTAAAACAACCAAAATTTCCCTCTGATTTTTTTGCATTTTTTTCATAAAAAAGACTTGATTTTTTTCGAACGCAAACATATAATCATCATACGCGTTAGGTTAACGCATTGTTGTAGGTTTCCTACGTTGCATTTCGCAACCGTTCTCACATTTTTTACGAATTTGGCAACTATTTACCGATTACAACCGGAGGACATCGCCTATGCATTTTTCTACAATTGAATATGAGACCGCCTATGTCTGGGAAAAAGGAAGGAGGGCGACTAACGAGGACAGTATAGCCCTGATGGACTTATACTCCGGGCGAACACACCTCATTTTCGCTGCCTTGGCGGACGGGATAGGCGGCTTAAGTCACGGTGAGTATGCCAGCAGTCTTGTCATTAAAAGGCTCAAAGATTCCTTTGAGGATCTCTCACGCAGGGACCTTTCCCACACAGCCAATGTAAGGAGACTTTTCTACAGAAGTTTCTTAAGAGTTCTCTATTCATGCCATAACGAACTTATACGGCTGTCAGAGTACAAGGACACCGCCCTTGGCACAACCCTTAGCCTTATATGCATAGCAGATGACAGGGGATTTTCTATAAACATCGGCGACAGCCGTCTTTATCAGATATCACCCGGTCATGTCAATTTATTGAGCAGAGATGATACAGACAAACGAGGAAGACTCACCAGATGCATAGGGAGGGGAACATATGGCAGAAAGCACTTCAGTGAAATAAGAATCCACTCAGGTGATACATTCATACTCTGTTCTGATGGCTTCTATCGTCTTGGTGAAAGCGAATTTACCGGATTATCCCATCCGCTTGCCGATTCACTTATCAATATATGCTCCCATAATCTGTCCAAGGGAGAACGGGACAATTTAAGCGCGATAGCTATAAGAGCACATAAAGACTGACGGAGGACTGATATGAAGAAAGCAGATATATGCACACAGTACATCGATAATATGCAGGGACATGACAGGACCTATGGATGTCTCTTACCGGATACGGTCATCCTGGGCAGATATGTTATATTGGAGTCCATAGGAGCCGGCAGCGGCGGAAACGTCTATCTGGTCCATGATTTAAAACTCGACAAAAAATGGGCTCTTAAGATGGTTCGCCTCCTGTCGGATAATGAACTGACGTTGCTTAAAAGAGTCAGTCATCCGGCTTTTCCAAGGATCGTGGACACCCTGTCATATAATAACAGCACAGGGATCGTCATGGACTACATCCCGGGAGTAACGTTAAGTGAGTACTCTTCAGTTCATGCCATGACAGCAGACAAGCTGTATATGATCGCCCTGGAATTGGGCGATGCCATTGGATATCTTCATTCCATAACTCCTGCTATTTTATATATGGACTGCAAGCCGGATAACATCATAATGGGCGACGACAGCCATCTCCATCTTATAGATCTTGGGAGTTCATATATCACGGATTCAGATGCGGATCAGCGAATAAGCGGGACACTCCCTTATGCTTCTCCCGAAGCAAGGGCCGGCGGCAAAGTCGATACAAGAAGTGATATATATGCCTATGGAATGACACTGTTTTCACTGATGCAGGCCCCTATAAAGATTCCCGGAATTACCGAACGTTTGATTCGAAGAGTTACCAAGAGAAAGGATATGACTGCACTCAGTCATATCATCAGACGTTGCATAGAGACATCTCCCGAAAAGAGATACCAGTCCATGAGCGAAGTACTTCATCACCTTAACAATCCCCGCCTGATCGGGTACGGCATACACTCATTAAGGGAATGCGTGTACAGATTCTCAGATTACCTATGCAAGCAGTTTTTGGCACTTTTTTCAATACTGAGTTTCCATGTATATGCACAGAATATGCAGTTGCCTTATCTTTTCTTAGGCATGACCCTGTTTGCACTGCTCTATGCTATGTCCGGTCGGACCAAAGCGCTCTCTACAGCTGCCATATGGAAGTGCAACAGGGACATTTTCCTTGGTAATATGACCACTTTGCTGCCCGTCATTCTCCTATGCATGCTTCTTACGTCGATTGACAGTCATGCCACACCCGCCACTCCCGAAACCGATATAAGGATCTATGACGGTCATGGGAATCTTATGCTGTATAAAGGACAGTATGTCCAATGCGACGGGGACAATCTGTATCTATGCATACCCGCAGCCAGTATCAGTCCGGAGCACATTCCTGCAAGGATAGAAGTATACTAAAACAACAAAAAAGGCCCTCGAATCATCATGATTCAAGGGCTTTAAGCTGATAACGGGAGTCGGACCCGTGACCTCCGCACTACCAATGCGACGCTCTACCTACTGAGCTATATCAGCAAACGTAGATATACTACCACAACGTATGGTTATTTGTCTACTATTTTCTTAATCTTGGAACGCATTCTCTGTAATGCGTTATCCACGGACTTATCATCACGTCCCAGGACTTTTGCGATCTGTACATAACCCATTCCGGTAAGGTGAAGTTCAAGTACCTGAGTCTCAAAAGGACTGAGTTCATCGAATATCTTCCCCAACAGTTCCTCGACATTCTCCCTGTCGATCAGTTCCTGCTCGGGACTTAAGCCCGTATCTGCCAATTCATCAATGGAAGATGCGCCGGTGTCGCGCTCATCATTACTCTCCCTAAACAGCGATACATATGTATTAAGCGGTATATTCTTCTGCCTTGTGGATGACTGAATGGCTTTATACATCTGTCTTGATATGCAGAGATTGGCAAAAGTAAGAAAACTGGCATCTCTGCCACTGTCATAATCTCTCACCGCTTTAAAAAGACCTATCATCCCCTCCTGGATAAGATCCTCCATCTCCGCCCCCAATATATACATGGAGCCGGCCAGATGACGTACCAGATCTTTGTATTTATTGCACAGATAATCCGTGACGTCCACATCCCCGTCACGCAGTCTCTCGATCAGAGCCTCATCTGTCATTTTCTCATATTCACCGTAAGGGGTCATGACCGTTTTCCTTTGTTAAGCCTCTGTCTTACTATCTCAAATCCCATTACACCGGCGGCGACTGATGCATTAAGGCTGTCTATATCCCCATTCATCGGAATACTGGCCACATGATCGCACTTGCTCTTAATTAGCCTTCCCACTCCGGATCCTTCATTACCTATCACAAGCCCTATTGGCCCGGTCATGTCTATATCATACATGGTACTTCCGTCCATATCGGCACAGATAAACCATAAGCCTCTGTCTTTTAATTCTTCTATGGTCTTGGCTATATTGGTAACACGTACCACCGGGGTATAATTGATCGCCCCGGCACTGGTCCTGGCCACCGTGGGTGTAAGACCTGCCGCTCTGTCTTTTGCGATTATCACGCCGTGTGCGCCGGACAAATTGGCCGTCCTTATGATCGCACCGAGATTATGCGGATCCTCTATTCCGTCAAGAATATATATAAACGGATCTTCACCTTTCCTTGATGCAAGGGTGAATATATCCTCCATCTCACTGTATTCATAGGCACCCGTCACAGCGATCACACCCTGGTGAGTGCCTGTCGCTGACATATGATCGAGCCTGTCCTTGCTTACATACTTAACATATATCTCACGCTTCTTGGCCTCACGTTTGATCGTCATTATAGGACCGTCTGACAGCCCGTCCTGAATATAGAGCTTATCTATAGGCTTGCCGGCTCTTAATGCCTCCGTCACGGGATTACGTCCCTCTATGATATTCTCTTTTACTTTGCTTTCCTGCGTATCTTCAGATCTCATATCTTCCTCCGTCCGTCCGGCTAAGCGCTTCTTTTACAAGTTCCATGATACGATCCTGCTTATGGGTAAGGTACAGATATCCCAACAGCGCCTCAAAACCTGTAGCTTTATGATAATCCATATCAGTGGCATTCTTGGCTTTTGACATTGTATGCGCATTCTTACCGCGCCTGTATACGTCTGCCTCATCTTCCAAAAGGCCCCCTTCTATGGCATCGGCCATAGCAGCCTGCGTTGCGGCTTTCACTATCTGTGACTTTTTATTGTGCAGCTTGGAAGCCTGTCTGTTGCCCTCACCGACCACAATGCTCCTTATGATCAGATCAAATACGCAATCACCCATAAAAGCAAGCGCAAGAGGTGAATATGTCCTTATATCCACCTCTTTAATGTCAAAAGAATCCTGTATTACCGAATAAATATCCCTGGCGTCTTTTCTGTCCATTAGTATTATGCCCGTTCCCAGACGGTGCCCTCTCTGGTATCCTTGATCACTATACCTTTTGCAAGCAGCTCATCTCTTATGGCATCAGCAGTAGCAAAATCCTTTGCCTTCTTGGCTTCCTTACGTTTATTTATCATCTCTTCAACATATGCTGCCAATTCGTTATCTTCCGGCGCATCTGAAGCCTCATCGGCTTTTGTTAAATCAAGACTTAATACTTTATCAAAGTCATCAATTATCGCACGTTTCGTAGCATCATCAAGATCGGCCTTAAGCACATCATATACATATGTGACAGCCATGGAAGTATTAAGATCCATACCTACCTCATCTGCAAACTTCTGATGCCATTCATCCACTTTGGACATATCCGGATCACCCATGGCAGAGAGAGAAAGTACACGTTTCTTTAATTTTCTGTAAGTAGCCTGAGCCTGATCAAGAGCATCATATGAAAAAGTAAGAGGCTTACGATAATGGCTCTGTAAGCAGAACAATCTGTACGCAAGCGGATCGTAACCCTTGGATTTAAGCAGGCTCACCGTAAGGAAGTCTCCCTTGGATTTACTCATCTTGCCGGTCTCATCATTGAGATGATGCACATGGAACCAGTAATTGACCCACTTATGTCCCATATATGATTCACTCTGAGCTATCTCATTGGTATGATGCGGGAACATATTGTCTATTCCGCCGCAATGGATATCCATGTACTCGCCCAGGTGCTTCATACTTATGCATGAGCACTCTATATGCCATCCGGGATATCCCACGCCCCAAGGGCTGTCCCATTTAAGTGCCTGATCTTCGAACTTGGACTTGGTAAACCATAAGACAAAATCATTACGGTTACGCTTATTTGTATCCTCAGATACATCATCGCGTGCGCCTACCATAAGTTCTTCTTCATTCTGTGCACCAAACACATAGTATTCTTTAAGCTTTGATGTATCAAAATAGATATTCTCTCCGGCCTTATATGCATACCCTTTGTCAAGCAATACCTCTATCATATGTATAAATTCATCTATACAGTTAGTTGCCGGCTCTACGACATCCGGAGTCTTGATATTGAGGTCCGCACAATCTGCAAAAAAAGCGTCCGTATAGAACTTTGCTATCTCCATTACGCTCTTATGCTCGCGCTTGGCTCCGGATAACATCTTATCCTCTCCGGTATCGGCATCAGATGAAAGATGTCCGACATCCGTGATGTTCATGACTCTTTTTACATCATATCCCGAATACCTTAAGAGTTTTTCCAATGCATCTTCCATGATATAACTTCTAAGATTGCCTATATGCGCAAAATGATACACGGTCGGGCCACAGGTATACATAGCCACCTTTCCTTCAACATTCGGCACAAATTCTTCGATCTTTTTCGTCAGCGAATTATATATCTTCACTTTTTTTAGTCCTTTCTTCATCTCTAAAGCGCTGTTCAAGTTCAAGCACGCGATTGATAAGCTCTGTATTGGCCATCTGCAGATTGCGTATGTCTTCTCTTACGGGATCGGGCAGATGTACATGATCAAGCTTATCCTGAGGCAGACTGTCATTAACGGATTTAACAACTCTGCCGGGTACACCCACAACGGTAGATCCGGGCGGAACCTCTTCAAGTACTACACTTCCGGCACCGATCTTGGAATTGTCACCGATCTTAAAGGAACCCAGCACCTTGGCGCCGGTACTTATCATCACATTATTGCCTATGGTAGGATGACGCTTACCGTGCTCCTTACCGGTACCTCCCAGGGTAACGCCCTGATACAAAGTGACATTGTCGCCTATCTCAGCTGTCTCACCTATTACGACCCCTGTCCCATGATCAATAAAAAAGCCCTTGCCTATGGTAGCGCCGGGATGAATCTCTATCCCTGTCTTACGGACTCCCCTCTGGGAAATGAGCCTTGCAAGGAAATAATGCTTTTTTAAATACTGCTTATGTGCCAGTCTGTAATACATCATGGCCTTAAAACTCGGATACAGAAAGACCTCCATACTGTTATGTATGGCAGGATCTCTGTCTCTGATCAATTCTATTTCTTCTTTTATTGTTTTAATAACACCCATTTTTATTGCCCGTATATCGTTTCTTTCATAATAATATAATCACGAATTAACTTCTTTTGACACATCCGTCCCCAAGGGGACAGTTGCCACAGGCAGCCGGATCACAGGTACCTTCTTCTATGGTGACCTCTGTTTTGGTGTTTATTGATGAAAGATCCACATTTGACATATCCATGGTAGCAAATTCTCTCGGTGAAGTGAGCATGCATATGGCCTGTGCAGCTATTCCCTCACCTGAACCGGTGAACCCCAGTCCTTCTTCGGTAGTAGCCTTAATATTGATCTGAGATACATCTATGGACAGGACCGAAGCTATATTTTCACGCATCTTATCAATATAAGGTCTCATCTTCGGAGCCTGAGCGATAATGGTAGCATCAATGTTCTCTATCATAAAATGCTCTGCCTCTATCAGGCCACGGGTCATGGCAAGGAGGATAAGACTGTCTATTCCCTTAAAGTTCTCTTCCGTATCCGGAAAATGCTTACCGATATCGCCAAGTGCAGCTGCTCCCAAAATAGCATCCATTATGGCATGAACAAGGACATCTGCATCAGAATGCCCAAGCAATCCCTTATCATACGGTATATGTTCTCCTCCGATTATCAAGTCCCTTCCTTCTACAAGTCTGTGGACATCATATCCCATTCCGATTCGCATTTTACTCCTCCGTGACCAGACTATGTTTAATCTGTCAGCTTAATATTTTATCACAGAATTCCCTGCATTTAATACTGTAATCTTCAAAATCTTCTTTTATGAAGTCGTATCTTCCTTCTTTGGCCGCCTTTTCATGTTCCATGGAGCGTTGTCTTAACGGCTCATAATATACCGAAGCCATCATGCCCTTTATCGCATGCGCGTTGATGGCATAGTCGTCAAAACGGTCTACCAAAAGATCGGATTTCATCTTGTCCAGCTGCTTTAAAGTATCCTCAGCCACCTTATGGATCACTTCATAAGCGAAATCCTCATCCCCAAACATCTTGGCGATCTTTTTAAATTCTCCATCCCCAAATACCTTAGGCTTAGCTTCATTATCATTTGCCTTAACCTCTTTAGTATCCGTCTCTTCTACTTCCGAATAATCCATCTTCTCCTTCGGAATATACCTCTGGAGTATCTGTTCAAGAGTGATTCCGTCTATTGGCTTGGACAGATAGTCATCAAAGCCCATATTGATGTACTCCGCCCTGCTTCCGCCCACTGCGTTGGCAGTCAATACGATAACCGGAGTCTTATAATTCAGTCCGGAAGGATCTGTCTTGATGTAATTGAGTACTGCCACTCCATCAGGATCCGGCATCATATGATCGAGAAGTATCACATCATAATGCTTCCTGCTGACCAAAGAAATAGCCTCATTACCGGTATCGGCCTGATCGACCCTTGCCTTTGTAGCCTTAAGCAGCTGTTTGATGATCATCAGATTTGAACCGTTATCATCCACAGCCAATATATCCGCTTCGGGGGCTACAAATGCTGCTCTGTATGGTCCTCTCGTCTTCTTATCTTTTCTGTCATGACTTAAATGCCAGCTGTCCTCAATCGGATTGACACTTATCACTCTCTGGGGGATCACAACCCTGAATGTCGATCCCATACCGTATGTACTTGAGACACTGACCTCACCATTCATAGCTTCAGCTAAGCTCTTAACTATGGTAAGACCCAGGCCTGTTCCCTGAACATTGGCATTCTTCTTCTCGTCGAATCTGGTAAATGAATCAAAAAGCCTGCCAATATTGTCTTCCTTAATGCCTATTCCGGTATCGGACACTTCAAATATCACATTGCAGGTTCCCTGATCACCCTTCATGAGGATATCAGATGCATATGCCCTTAGACTTATCTGGCCTTCATTGGTATATTTGCCGGCGTTGGTAATGAGATTGATAAGGATCTGCTTGATATGATTCTGATCTCCCTCAAGTACTGCAGGCATCTCCTCATCAATATCAAGCTTGACCTCCAAGCCCTTCGGAGCTGCATGCTCATATACTATATCCACAACATCACTTATAAAACCGGCAGTATTATACGGGTTATTGACTATATTGAGCTTACCTGATTCTATTCTCGTAACATCAAGCACATCTCCTATGATCGATAAGAGCAGATTACCGGAACGCTTGATATGTTCGGCGTACTCCGCAATGTCCGGATCCTTGTTCTCCCTTAAGATCATCTCATTCATACCCATTATGCTGTTAATGGGTGTGCGGATCTCATGAGACATGTTGGCAAGAAAAGTGGTCTTGACTATGTTGGCCTCGATCGCTGTTCTCTTCTCCCTCTCTGATGCCAATAATTCCCTGACGCTGTGTGTCATGGACAGGATAAGCATAAAGAATATACCGATCGTGAGCCATATGCCGTTAAAGGCACGGGCATGCATATTGATAAATACAAGCTCAAGGAAAGCAAAAACAACAAGTCCCGTAAGTCCTAAGGCGATCAATGCATATCTCCTGATATATCCGCGAATTCCATCCAAAACTATGAAAGCCAAAAGAAGCAAGGCACATAGCAACGCGATCGAATTACTGATCATCATCGTATTCTCATATGACAGGATATCGGTAAAATGAAGGATGGCTACTGTGATCGCATCCACAATTAGAGCTGCTATCGCACCAACACACAGATCCTCATATCTGTGTTCCTGCACCTCATTCATGTATCTGATAAAAGGTATCGGAAGGATCGGAATGATCATAAATGACAGCAGACCGTCAATATATGCATTATCAAAGACCATCTGATACAGATATGAATCGGTGATTATCCATGTGGCAATAGCCAGCATTCCATATCCCAAATATCTCAGTCCGGGATTATACACCTTATAATTGTAGTTCATAATAAGGTTGGCTATGCACATTACAATGGCAACCAAGAAAAGAACGATCGCCATGGCAAATTTAATTAAGTTGGAATCTATGAAATCCCTGTTGAGCGCATACAGATCACCATAGCGCATCTCAAATACATTGCCGTTGATAACGCCCTTCTCACGCTTAACTATTCTGATACTTTTACCCGAATCCGACGAACTTAATCTTATCGGATATCGTTCACTCTTGACGATACGTCCCGGCAGCTCACATTCCGACCCGTCATGCGTAAATCTGAGTTCCCCGTCAATATATATATCCTGACTTCGTCCGGCGTGTATTATCAGATACATCCCATCCTCAATATCGGTCGGAAGGATCGATCTTAATTCCACTCCGACTCCAAGCCCCGTACCAAGCTTACAGGGTACGGTACAAGTGCCGGTCTGTCCGTCATCAGTCTTATACTCCCATTCTATATCCAGAGCCTTACTTACACCTACATCAAAAAAATCGTGCTTAAAGGCAAATTGTCCTATGAAAAACAACACCACCATAAAACCGACGAACAACCAGGATATGACGATGCATACCTTATATACAGTTCCCATTATATTGTTGTTCTTTTCTGTGGTCATATCGTCTCCTTTACCGGCCATACATTCCGGAAAGCATATGTGCCCAAATAACAGATGCACATACAAAAGTATAGCATAAATTTTTACCACAGCACGAAAAATTGTGCTATAATATTTTATACGAGGTAGAGCTTATGAGTAAAATGTTATCGCAAAAAGAGATTGATGCCCTCATAGAAGCGCTTCATTCTTTCCGCAATTATTCGGATGAAGCTACCATATCCACCGATATCCTTAACGGACAGGTGGTTCTGTCACAGAAGGAGATCGATGCACTGATCGAATCTCTTAATACAGTCAAGGATTTGCCGGTTAACAAGCCCAATGTCAATGTGGCTTTGTCTCAGCCCGAGATCGATTCGCTTATTGATGCACTCAATTCCATTAAGGAATATACTCAGATCGATGAACTGAGTGCCGACATACTTAACAACCAGTCGGTTCTGTCACAGGAAGACATCGATATTCTCATCAAAAAGCTTCTTTCAATCAAAGATAATGCTTAGTTTGTATATATTTTCAGTTCTGTATTGCGCCGCTTAATGCGGCGCTTTTTTATTCGGATCTCTTCTAGGCTATATCTTCCATCTGCGTCGTGTAGAGCTCGTAGTAGGCGCCTTTCTTTGCCAGTAATTCATCGTGCGTTCCGCTCTCCACTATTCCACCGTCATCAATATACATTATCCTGTCACAGTTACGTATGGTCGAAAGCCTGTGTGCTATGATAAATGATGTACGTCCTTTGAGCATACGATCCAGTCCTGTCTGCAATGCTTTTTCTGTCTGAACGTCTATACTTGATGTAGCCTCATCAAGCACAAGTATGGCAGGATCTGATAAAAGAGTACGTGCAAAAGAGATCAACTGTCTCTGTCCCTGTGACAATGAGGAACCTCTCTCATTGACAACAGTCTGGTATCCGTCCGGCATCTTTGTTATGAACTCATCCGCACACACAGTCCTGGAGGCTTTAACGACCGCATCGTGGGATGCATTAAGATCGCCGTATTTTATATTATCCTCTATGCTTCCCGAGAATATAAAGCTGTCCTGCAGCATAATGCCCATCTGTGAACGAAGTGAATGAAGCGTCACTTTTGAGATATCCTGTCCGTCTATGAGTATCCGTCCCTTATCAAGATTATAGAAACGTGATATGAGACTCACTATCGTGCTCTTACCCGCACCGGTCGGGCCCACCAAAGCTATGCTCTCACCGGGCTTAACCGTAAATGATACGTCATGCAAGACCTCTTTACCCTCTTCGTATGAGAAGGATACGTTCTCAAATACCACTTCACCCTTAATATCCTTCATCTTTACCGCATCTTCCATGTCAGCGACCGTAACGGGCTCATCTATGGTCTCGAATATTCTCTCCAGATAGGCAACATTATTGATGAAATTATTAAACGTATTGCCGAGGTTCATTATAGGCTGCCAGAACCTTGCTGCATAACCGGAAATAGCTAAAATGACACCGACAGATAAATCCCCATGCTTCATGATGAGAAGCCCGTATACAAATATCGACGCACGCACCAATACCGAAATGGTATCAATACCCGGCCATACCAGATTGGAATACCTGACGGCTTCCATCCACGTCCCGCGGCAGTCTTTTGAAAGATCAGAAAAGATAAGTGCATTCTCATCTTCTCTCGCAAAGATCTGTGTGATCCTCGCGCCGACTATATTCTCCTGAAGATAAGCGTTTAAATTGGAATTCTTGTTGGATACCCTCTGCCACGCCCTTCTCTGCTTGTTTTTGATCCAAAGCATAAACACCATAAGAATGGGAACACCGCACATTACCACAAGCGACAGTCTGACATTGACTATCAGCATGAAGATTATGATAAAGATCAGGTTCAGTGTCTCCAGGACAATGTTGATCAAGCCGTTACTCAACATATCAGATACGGAATTAACGTAATTCACCACCCTGATCAGGATCTTTCCATGAGGTCTGTCGTCATAGTACTGGAACGGCAGAAGCTGCAGATGCGCAAAGATATCCTTTCTGATGTCATATATGATATCCTGACTGACATTTATCATAAGTCTTGAGCGTATCGTAATGAAAAGTATGCTTAGCGCATATGTTCCCACAAGTAATCCGGCCAGTATAAGCAACAGTCTTATATCTTTTTGGGGAACTGCTTCATCAAGCATTCTCTGGGTGATCATTGGCGCAAAAAGCGCCATGATGCCGCCAAATGCAGACATCACCAATGCCGAGCTCATTCTTCCCGCATATTTTTTTATATACTCCGACGCTCTTAAAAGATGCTTTATGTTAAAAGGCTCATCCAAGCGTTCGTCTTCTTTATAGGTATTTCTTCTGTTCTGGGCCATAGCCTACACCGCCTCTCCGGTCTGTAACCTTACAAGTTCCGCATAATAACCGTTCTGCGCTATGAGTTCATCATGAGTTCCCTGCTCGGTTATACGGCCATCCTTCATGATAAATATCCTGTCTGCTGATTTGGTCGTAGATATCCTCTGCGCGATTATTATCTTGGTGCATTCAAAATCAAGTTCCTTTAAACTGTGCTGTATCTGCTTCTCAGTCTCCATATCCACTGCGGATGTGGTATCATCAAGGATAAGTATCGAGGGCTTTACTGCAAGAGCTCTGGCAAGTGATATCCTCTGCTTCTGACCTCCTGATAAGCCTACACCTCTCTCGCCCACTACCGTATCATATCCGTCAGGCATCCTTGAGATAAAACTTGAGGCCGCAGAGTATCTGGCGTACCTCTCCACTTCTTTACGTGTAAGGTCCATATCTCCGTATGCGATATTACCGTCTATGGTATCCGAATAGAGCAACACATCCTGAGTAGCCAACCCTATGCCGGAACGAAGTGACTTAAGCTTATATTCCCTTACGTTGCGTCCGTCGACCAGGACTTCTCCCTCAGTAGGCTCGTAGAATCTTGGGATAAGGTGGATCAGCGATGTCTTGCCGCAGCCGGTCTCACCCATTATCGCCACAGTCTCGCCGGGTGCAACTTTAAATGAGATATTCTTAAGAACGGGAAGTCTGCCGTCCGAATACTTAAAGCTGACATTTTTGAACTCCACTTCACCCTTAAGTCTCTCCGTAGTCTCATATGCGCCGTCCATATCTTTTATGGCAGGCTCCGAATAGTAGATCTCCATTACCTTATATGAAGCTGCCGAAAATCTCTGAAATTCATTCATGACATTACCAAGCATTCTCATGGGATTGGCAAGTGCCCATATAAGTCCCGAAAATGCCACATAATCTCCCATGGTCATATACTGTGGCCGTAATATCAAGAATAATCCGCCTGCCAATATCAGTATGACTGAAAGCAGATCCGCAATACCTTCCATATATGGGAAGAAATGTATCCATGTAAGTGCTGTTTTTTTGTTGGTGTCCCTGTAGTCGGTATTACACTCGTCAAAACGCTCTTTTTCATATTCTTCCATTGCAAAGGCCTTAACGACTCTGTTGCCCGAGATATTCTCCTGTGCCACGGTATTCATACCGGCAAACTTCTCACGCAAAAGAGCGTGCATCGGAGCGACCTTATTCCTAAACATCACAATGATGATAAAGATAAATGGTGCTGTCACCATGAGCATCAGAGCCAATCTCCAGTTCATGGTGAAAAAGAATATTAGAGTTGCTCCCATAAGGGAGAATGATTCTATAATGACCCGTATTACCCATGCGATCATATGTCTTACGGCATCAAGATCACCGGTGACTCTGGTCATTAAGTCTCCCGTTCTGTAGGTATTGTAAAAATACATATCCTGACGCTGTATCTTGTCGTAGAGTTTATTCCTTACACGGAACAACACCTCCTGTGAGACATGCTCATATGCCATACAATCAAGATACACGACAATGACTCTGCCGATGGTAAGACTGACCATAAGGACCAAAAGCCTTATCAGGTAATCTCTCCTGTTCGCCAGATTATATGCCGCATCTTCACCGGATAAAAATGTATTGACTATCTGCCTTGAAAAATACGGAACGGTAAGTTGTAAAATGTTGTAAACCACCGTTCCTGCCATAGCCAATACATATAAAAAACGTCTGCCTTCCATATTCTCCCAAAGCCAGGCTATCCTGCCCTTGGGAAATCTTTTATATCCCGAATTCCTCTTCACACAAGCCTCCGAATATTACTGATTCTCCTTAATAAATTTCTCCAGTGCCTGCGCAGCAAATCTTGCGTAGGTAGATTTCCTGCTGAAAATATCCGTACTTCCCGGAATAAGTGAAGTCTCTGCCTGGATCCTTAAAGCTGCCGCCTCCGACTCAAAATGCGCCCTTGCATCCTCTAACATGGACAAAGGAGCCTGTTCCAAAGTAGCGCAGAAATACGTACCGGTAGATTTCTCTATCTTAGTATATTCAGGTACTGACGGTTCTTTGATACCTACGGATTCATTCAGTGCCTTGATCAGATCTTTATTGCTGTCCGTTGTTTTTCTGACACCATTCATAAGCTTTTCTCCATGCACACATTAACACCAACACATCATATAAATGGATTGTAGTATCTTCCCCCGTTAACCTTTGCAAGCAATATGGAAAGTACGACCAGTAAAGCGCATCCTGTCATTGCCACGATATCGGGCATCTTAAAAGGTCTGCCCATATACCATGTACGCTTCTTATTCTTACCGAAGCCCCTTAACTCCATTGCATTGGATATTATCTCTATCCTGTCCATACTCGATAAGATGAGCGGTGTCAGAATCCCTGCCGCACTCTTAAGTCTGGATGTAAGATGGGCCTTTCCCGTCATCTCGATTCCTCTCGCCTGACCTGCCTGACTTATCTCATGATACTGCTTCTGTATATCCGGTATATAACGAAGCGCCAGCGCGACCGAATAGGCCACTGAATATCGTATTCCGATCTTATTGAGCGACGCTGCGAATTCACTCGGATTCGTAGTACATACAAAAAGCAATACTATCGGTATGGTAGCCATATATTTAAGTACATAGTTAAAATGATAGAACATCTGCTCCGCTGTCGGTGCATATCTGCCTGTAAGCCCCCACAGAAAAGTGCAGGTTCCGTATATATCCGTTCCATGTCTTGGCGAAAACAGATATATCAGAATGCTGTTTAGCACTAAAAACACCAACGTAAAACCAAGCAAGAACGAAACATCCTTAATATGTATACGACCTATCACAAAAAGGCACATACTTGCCACTGACAGTCCAATTAACATCCTCGTATCATATGTAGACATCGCAGCAAAGCTCCACAGCATAAGGCATATGAACTTGGTCGCCCCGGTAAGCCTGTGTATGGGCGAAGGTCTGTCAATGTAATTAAACAGATTGGTCATTTCTTAACCTTTCCCCCTTACATTCTGTCTCTCATAATCAATAAAATGCCTTACAAAATCCGCACCATCCTCTATATCACATAACTTGGACAGTTCATAGAGCGATGTCTCTTTAAGCGAAGCACGACCGATGATATCCTGATCCGTTAAGATATTATAGCATTTATCATCCGCTATGATATGTCCATCAGAGAATACGATCGCCCTGTCTGCATACTCAAGCATAAGATGCATATCGTGGGTGATCATCAACACCGTGATCCCCTCTCTGTTAAGCTTCTCAAGGAATTCCATTATCTCGGTATAGTGCCTGTAATCCTGACCCGCAGTGGGCTCGTCCAAAATGATCATCTCCGGATCGAGCACCAGTATGCATGCTATGGTCAGCCTCTTCTTCTGTCCGTAACTTAATGCCGATACAGGCCATTTACGCATACGCCACAATCCGCATATCTTCAGAGCCTTCTCCACCTTTGCGGCAATCTCATCTTCCGATGCGCCTCTGTTACGAAGCCCAAGCGCCACTTCATCATATATCCACACCTTGGATATCATCTGATTGGGATTCTGCATCACATATCCGATATGCTCCGCTCTCTCCTTGATGGTAAGATCACACATATCGGCACCGGATAACAGTATAGTGCCCTTATCCTGCGTCTCAAATCCGCATACCACCTTGGAGAAGGTAGACTTCCCTGCCCCATTGGTTCCTACGATTGCCGTCATCTCGCCTTTGCTTATATGTACGGTGATCTTATCAAGCGCAAGTCTCTCACTTCCTGTATATGAAAAAGATATGTCATCTGCATCAAGTAAAGCTCCGGGATATTGCTTATCCGGCGCGATCACCGATGACTTATACCAGTTCTTAACTCTGTCTTTATCATCATCCGACAATACCATCTTATCGATGGAAGACGGATTCATTGAAGGAACAATATCAACACCCGCATACTTAAGTGCCGTGATGTAAAGCGGTTCCCTCACTCCGCATTCATTAAGCAGCCCTCCTGATAATAATTCATTCGGACTTACATCGGCCACTATCCTGCCTTCATTCATCAGGACTATCCGATCTACGGGTCTGTGCAGGACATCTTCCAACCTGTGCTCTACGATTATCACAGTCGCACCTGTTTTTTCCTGCATGGAATCTATCAGTTCAATGGCCTGCTTGCCTGTAGCAGGGTCAAGGTTGGCCAAAGGCTCATCAAAGATAAGTATATCAACATCATCCACAAGCACTCCGGCTACCGACACACGCTGCTTCTGTCCGCCCGACAGTTCACCGGGTGCAGACTTAAGATAGTCCTCCATGCCGACCAAAGAAGCAACTTCCAACACACGATCATGAAGCTTGGGTTCCGTGACCACATCATTCTCAAGCGCAAATGCTATATCTTCAGCCACGGTCATACCCACGAACTGGGCATCCGAATCCTGCAATACCGTACCGACAGTATGTGAGATATCAAATATACTAAGATCCGCAGTCTCTCTGCCGCATATCTTAAGGCTCCCTGTCATCTCACCCTTATATGAAAAAGGAATCAGACCGTTAATACAATGGACAAGCGTCGATTTGCCGCATCCCGAAGGACCCGCTATCAGTATGCGCTCACCACGATACAGCTTAAGATCGATGTCATGAAGGGTCGGCTCAGCCTGAGCATTGTATTTAAATCCAAATTCCTTAAATTCCAGTAATAATTCTCTGTCCATAAGTATCTAAAAAGGCGGGAATAGACATTCCCGCCTTATATTGAGCACTTAAACCTATTAGTCCTCTTCAGTAAGGCTGCCCTTCTTAGGTATGGCTGCCGCATATGCGATACATAAAAGCGTACCTACAACTGCCGTTGTGATTATATTCACTCCTGCGCTTACAAGGCCCTGAATGAATACCTTATTGGCAGGCTCAGCATATATAAGGATATCAAGCACCGGTGCGATCACTCCCCATCCCAAAAGATGTGCTATGATCTGGGCAATATTGAACTTAATGATGCCCTTAACGCCGAATTCACCCTCTTCCAACGGAATACTCTTAGTAACAAAACCGATCACACAACCAACAAATGCAGAGGTGATGACCCAGCTCCACCATACACCCCAACCGAAGCTGAAGTCGATGAAAAAGTGTCCGATAAGTCCGGCAAGCAATCCCGATATAGGTCCGAATACTGCTGCGATAAAAGCAAGCAATCCGTACTGGATCGATATATTGGTATCCGGCACACCACTCGGTATAGCCACAAATCTTCCCAATACAAAGAACAATGCAGCACCGATACCTGTAGCAACGATCTCTTTTACTCCAAATTTCTTCATACACCCTCTCCTTTCGTCCATACAGCTTGTACGGACACTTTGATTATATCATTATATTGACATATGCGAAACAGATTTTTAACCAAAACACGAAATTCAGATCCTGAAATTTCTAACCCTGCCATAGAAGGTTCCCTGAAGTTTTTCATTGTCCACAAAGTCTCCTCTCGTGGCTACGGTCACCGTTGTACTTCCCGGTTTTTTGACCCCTCTCATGGTCATGCACATATGTTCGGCTTCCATCATGACCATCACACCCTTGGGCTTTAATTCTTCCATGACGGCATCGGCTATCTGAGCCGTAAGCCTCTCCTGTATCTGCGGACGTCTTGCATATACCTCGACAGTTCTGGCAAGCTTGCTTAAGCCCACAACTTCACCGTTGGGAACATAAGCTACATGTGCCTTGCCGAAAAAGGGAAGAAGATGATGTTCACACATTGAGTAGAATGTAATATCACGCTCCACTACCATCTCACTGTTGTCCACCGAGAATCTCTTGCTTAAGATCTCGTGTGCATCCTCATTCATTCCTGAAAAGATCTCTTCATACATCCGGCTGATCCTGTCCGGTGTCTCTTTAAGCCCTTCTCTGTCGGGATCCTCTCCGATCGCCTCGATAAGCATGCTTATGGCCTGCTTAACCTTATCCTTATCTACCATTTTCTCCTCCATGACAAAGCTTTCTCTGTCACTTATTTATTATACTGATCATCCGGCCCATAAAAGAAAGTGAACCGAATGCAATTATAACGCAGTCATCATCCGCGCACAACTTAGCCATCTCAACAGCTTCTTCCACGCTGTCAAGACTGCTGACATTGGGATTATACTTCTTAACGATACCTGCCAGATCAACCGCAGAAAGCGCTCTTGGATTATCCGGTGGCTTAATGGTAAATACCATGGCAGCATTCCTGCACATCAGATCTGCCACGCCGTCAATATCCTTATCCTTAAGCATACCCATAATAAGCAGGCGCTTTTTATCAGGGAAATATATATCAAGCGATTCCTTAAGCCGCCTCGCTGCATCGGGATTGTGTGCCCCATCCGCCAATATGTACGGCTTCCTGCTTAAGATCTGCATCCTTCCCGGCCAGATTGCTGCATCCAAACCTTTCCCGATCATATCATCCGTGATATGTCCGGCTATATCCGGTCTGCACTCACGCAGTACCTGTATCGCCTTTATCGCCAATGCGGAATTGTATATCTGATGAATACCAAGTAACGGCGTATGCCACTTATGACCGTCTGTCTTAAAATATCCGCCCTTAAGTGTAAGCTTAATGTCTGTGATGTCATCACCCTTAAGTATGGTAAGAGGCACCTTTAGTGCGGCACATTCTTCTCTAAGGACCTCATAGACACTCTCATCCTGAAGCCCTGTTACGGCCACGGAATCCGGCTTCAATATACCCGCCTTGGCATGTGCTATATCCTTAAGCGTATCACCGAGATACTGCATATGATCCATATCTATATGCGCCCAAACCTCCATAATAGTGGTCCGGATCACATTGGTCGCATCCAGCGCTCCGCCCATTCCGCATTCCAATGTCACAATGTCACATTTTTTATCCTTAAAATACAGAAAAGCTATGGCTGTCTCTATCTCAAAAGATGTGGGATGAGGCAATCCTTCGGCTACCATCGCATCACATATGGGACGGATCATATCAATATATCCGGCAAAAGCAGTCTTGCTCATGCTCCTGCCACCTATATCAAACCGCTCAAGATAATCACTTATTGTCGGAGAGATATATCTTCCGACACGCAATCCTGCAGACCCAAGTATCGAAGAAATATAGCAAAGAGTTGATCCTTTGCCGTTGGTACCCGCGATATGGATGAACTTAAGATCATCCTGCGGATCATTAAGCCTTCTGCACAATTCCGTTATATTGTCAAGTCCCGGAACACTGCCCAACTTATTACATTCTTCAATATAATCCGCAGCCTGTCTGAAAGTCATATGATTCCTTAACGTGATCCTTCTATTCCTCGGATCCGACAACCTTGTTTTTGATAAACAGCAAAACGGCGATCACCAATATAACGCCAAGCGGAACTGACACCCATGTCATATTCACCTTGTCGAGCAAACCGGCTGTAAGGTAGCAGACAAATGAAATGACCGCTACTGTTATGGCATAAGGAAGCTGAGTCTCCACATGGTTGATATGATTACAATGTGCACCTGCAGAAGACATGATCGTCGTATCTGATATGGGTGAACAATGGTCTCCGCATACAGCGCCTGCAAGGCATGCTGATATACCTACAAAGAACAAGCTGCTCGACTCCGGGAATATTGCAGATACGATGGGAATAAGTATTCCGAATGTACCCCATGATGTACCTGTCGCAAATGCGACCACGCAGGCTACCACGAATACTATCGCCGGAAGCAGCCACTGAAGATGTCCCGCACCTGCCATCACTCCGCCGACAAAGCCTGAAGCATCAAGTGCATTGGTCATACTCTTAAGTGATGTCGCAAGAGTAAGGATCGTAATGGCCGGAACCATCGCGATAAAACCCTTGGGAAGACATTCCATAGCTTCCTCGAATGTCATTACCTTTCTGACAACCATATATATTATGATCACTACAAGTGCTATTATGCTTCCCCAAGGAAGACCGACATATGCATCAGTCTCGGAAAATGCCTCAATGAAAGTTCCCTCTCCTATAGACTGGAATCCGTTATACAGAAGCCCCCATACACAGAATCCGATAAGAAGGATAATGGGAATGATAAGATCAATAAGTCTGCCGCGACTGGGACTCTCCGGTCCGTCCACTCTAAGTGTCCTCTCCTCTTCTTCGGAGAGTTTAAGTGCGCCCAAGTCTCCGCCATTGGCAGCCCTCTGCTCGAACTTGCGCATCTTGCCATAATCAAATCCAAGTATCGAGATCACTATTATAAATACCAGTGTGAGAATCGAATAGAAGTTATAAGGAATGGCTCTTATAAAGAGTTCGATGCCCGAATAGCTGTCACTCTCCACGCATCCTGATACAGCCGCTGCCCACGATGATATGGGTGCGATCATACATACGGGAGCTGCCGTGGCATCTATAAGATATGCAAGCTTAACTCTGCTTATCTTCTTGGAATCGGTAACGGGCGCCATAACGGAGCCAACCGTTAGACAGTTAAAATAGTCATCTATGAATATGAGTACTCCCAAAAGGAATGTGGCAAGCGCCGCTCCGGTCTTGGTCTTAATATGCGTCTCTGCCCATCTGCCGAAAGCTCTTGAAGCACCTGACTTATTGACTAAGGCAACAACCGTTCCCAGTATTACCAGGAATATCAGTATACCGGCATTATCGGCAACAGATGTTGAAAGGCCATCAACCGTCACCATATCTACAGTCCCGAAGAAACTGCATCCGCCTGCCATTATGGCTCCAAGCACAACTCCCATAAAAAGTGATGAGTATGCCTCTTTGGTGATAAGCGCAAGCGCAATGGCTACAAGCGGAGGAACAAGTGCCCAGAATGTGCCTTCAAAGGTCACACCGCCTCCTATACCACATGCCAGTATCAGTATCGCCACAACAACAAATACCAATCCGGCGATCAACGAAGTATTCTTATTCTTTTTCATACCTTCTTCACCCCCCATAAGGAATATGTCAAACATGCTAATTATAATACAAGATAAAACATGTTGCAAAGATTCTTTATATGAGGGATATCATTTAGCAATTGCCGGTATAGACATACTTAAGCCGCACTTCTGCAATACTTTTAAGTCTGTATATCAGATCAACATCCGTTGCATCCCTGTCCGTCATTTTAAATCTCGGGAAAAATCTTGAGATATGCAGAGGAATGTCCGCACCTGTCATCCCATCCGTCTCCGGATCCATGCAGGCAATCCATTCCGTCATCTGCCTCATCTGCTCCTCGCTGTCATTAAGATCAGGGATTATAAGCGTAGTCAGTTCTACATGACAGTACTTTACGGCTTCCTTGATAAAGTCCATAACCATCTGCCTGCTGCCATGCAGCACATCCGCATAATATTCATCCGTAAAGCCCTTAAGATCTATATTCATGGCATCGATATAAGGGATCAGTTTATCAAGGATCTTAAGTTCTGCCGTTCCGTTGGTCACCAGAACATTCTTAAGTCCTTCAAGCGAGGATAACTTAACGGTATCCAGGATATATTCATAGCCAATAAGCGGTTCATTATACGTAAAAGCCAGACCTATATTGCCCCTGTCCCTGCTCTGACAGGCCATTTTGACCAATTCTTCAGGTGACAGGTACTCCGAATGCTGCCTGTAGTATTCCACTTCATCCGACCATGATATCTCGCTGTTCTGGCAGAAAGGGCATCTTAAATTACACCCATAACTTCCAACGGACAGTATCCTGCTGCCCGGATGGAATCTGTTAAGAGGCTTTTTCTCTATGGGGTCAAGAGAAAGCGAGGTGATCCTGCCGTAATTGGCAGCTACCACCTCGCCGTTTTTGCATGTTCTTGCCATACAGAAGCCTGTAGACCCTTCAGTAATATCACAATGTCTGAAACACACGTCACATTTGGACATATAATCCTCCGTTACTGATCTCTAATCACTGTGCGGCATTAATCACCTCTTTGGGTATTGTATGCCCACACTGGCCTTTGTATCTGTCTCCTGAATACTCTTTATATTTAACATTCTTATTGCATGTTGGACACTTCACTGTTTTTTCCGAATACTGGCCATAGCCTCCGCCTGTTACTGCGCTCATCTCTTCATCACTTAATCCCTTAGCCATATTTATCTCCTCTGCCATGATAGTCCTCCATCATCAGTAAGAACTCTGTCTCACTGCTTAACTCTTTATATAATTATATACGAAAAAAAAGTTTTGCGGCGACATTTTTTCATAATTTCAACTATAACGGATCAAAAAGTCGTATAATATGTAATTGGCACGTATATCACAGATGTTATAGGATAAGACCATTACTGTAAATCTATGAATAATTACAACAATACAATCAAAGCATCATTTCTTGGATATGTGGTTCAGGCGATCGTTAATAACTTTGTGCCCCTTCTGTTTATACAGATGCAACGGGAGTTTAATATTCCCTTGGCACAGATCACGATGCTTATTACATTCAATTTTGGACTACAGCTTCTTATCGATATGACATCCACTCCGTTTGTGGAAAAGATCGGTTACAGAGCATCCATGTTATTATCCAATGTATGTGTCATTATCGGACTGGTAATGATCACCGTTTTGCCGGGGAAGATTAGTGATCCCTTTGTTGGTGTCCTTATCAGTGTGTGCATCTATGCGATAGGCGGAGGACTGCAGGAAGTACTGGTAAGTCCCATCGTAGAAGCATGTCCTACGGATAATAAAGAGACAACGATGAGCCTTCTCCATTCGGCATATTGCTGGGGTCATATGGCGGTGGTGCTCATATCTACAGCTTTTTTCTTTATCTTTGGAATAAACAGATGGAGGATATTGGCGCTTCTCTGGTGTATTGTACCGATGATCGACTTTGTAATGTTTACCAGGGTACCTATTGCCAAACTGGAATCGGAGAACGGAGAAAAAGGCAGTCTGGGGATGCTGTTTGGTCAGAAAACATTCTGGGTCATGATGCTTATGATGCTCTGTGCAGGAGCTTCCGAGCAGGCTGTAAGTCAATGGGCCTCAGCTTTTGCAGAAAAAGGTCTTGGAGTATCAAAGACAATGGGCGATCTGTTAGGACCTATGCTTTTTGCCCTGTGTATGGCCACATCCAGGACGATATATGGAATCAGGGGAAAGGATCTGGATCTTAAGCGGTTCATGTATTTTTCAGTAATACTCTGTATTGCGTCGTATATTGTTATCGCAACGGTACCGGTTCCGGTCATTGCGCTGTTAGGATGCGGTCTTGCCGGTTTTTCCGTTGGAATATTCTGGCCCGGGACTTTTTCTATGGCTTCTGTAAGTGTCAGAGGGCGAGGAACACTTCTGTTTGCACTGCTTGCGTTGGCCGGAGATCTTGGGTGTTCGGGCGGACCTACTTTTGCAGGGCTGATCGCATCCGCAACAGGCGGTGACATGAGACTTGGAATAGGAGCTGCGATATGCTTCCCCATACTTATGGGTGTGGGACTCATTATAAGGAGATGATTGTTATTATTTATCTTACTTCATCCTGCCGGCAATCTGTTCATTGATGTATTCAATGTCTTTTCTTACTCTGAAGCTGTCAATTAAATATGCCAATATGAGCACCACCCCGACATAGATAAACGCCATCCAGAAATTGCTCGGGTAAAACCACCCGACTATGAATCCGAAAAGCATCACTATTCCTGTTATGGAAAAATACTTAGCAACATAGTTCATTACTATTGATAACGAGATATACTCATCAAACAGCCAATTTGCAACCGAAAGGATAAATGCCAGTCCGAACAGCTTAAGGACAAGTGCGATCTCTTTTGTGACACCCGACCATATTATTGAGATCAAAAATACGGACAGAATCATAAGTGCCGCCAGTATACATGTATCTTTTAATATCTTTCTCATGATCATCCCTTTTGAAAGGCCCTCTTTATATCCTGTAAATACTTCCTTGATACGATCAGCATCTCTCCGTTGTCAAGCACCGCTTCAAGATGACTGTTCTTAACCTGCTTTATCTCCCTTAAATGATCCGTGTTCATAATGCAGGTTCTGGATATCCTGACAAGCCCGGTATCTGCAGTCATTGCCTCCGCCTCCGACATGGATAAGTCAAGGCGATACACATCCTTTGCGGTATAGACAAACAGCTTGCGATCCACATTTTCTATATAGTACGTCTCGGACAGTCCGATCTTAACCTGACGTCCCTCAATACTTGCACAGAACTCTGTGTTTAAACTGCTTATCTTACGTACAAGTCCCGACACGGAATCATTATATTCAGGATATTCAATTGTGACCGTCAACGGCCTGTCTTTTACCTGTCTTGTTATGATCTGCATGTTTTATTACCATGGGCAGTCTTATGGTGGTTAATGCGATAACTGCGGCTATGGTCACAAGGCCTCCCAAAACACTTAAGGGTGCCCATGTAAACAGGATCTCTTTTAAGCCGGCACCGAATATTACCGGAAAAACAATGATCACTGACACAAAAAGTACAGCCAATACCGCATCCAAAACAGTAAGAACTGTTTTGTTTTTAACCATGAGTGCCACAATAAGGAGCAATATACCGACTATGGTCACTCCTGTAAATATCTTATCAAATATCGTCCATATGTCTACGGCCAATCCTGAAGGATCTTTGCCCGATACAACATCAAAAATACTGTTACACAGACTGTCTGTAGTTGCAGCGACATTCAGATTGGCCAAAACACATACACCGATCTGCCTTTTTTCATCAAATACTATCCTTGAGGAATAATTCGGTGTCCCGCCGGAATGTCCTGTTACACCATTTGCAAAGAGTTCCCAGCCGGAATAATAATCTCCTTCTTCTTTAAGATATCCCTTGACCTTTGCAAGCGGCTCTTTTAAATCCTCAGGCACGTCTGTACCGGCTGTCCATATCTCTATCCAACGTCCGCAATCCCTGGTATTGGAATAAAAGTACCCTGCGGGAATACTGGCTTCCCTTACAGCCATAGGATAATCAAATACATGACGATAACCCGGTCTGCCGCCTTCGGCTATCTTTCCGTCTATAGGCATTCCGACATATGTATAGCAAAGATCCAAAGGGATGAGCAGTTCCTTCTCCATATATTCACGATATGGCATACCCGATACATTCTCTATGATAAGACCTAGGAGATTGTAATTCGCATTGGAATAGGCATATTCCGTGCCGGGTCTGCTGCACAGTTCTTTGCCTGATATGCTCTTAGCCCAATCTGAAAGAGTCATGGTCTCTGTCGCAGACGGATATTCCTTTTCGCTGTTTGTATATCCGCTTTTTTGTTCAAGCAGATTCCTTACAGTAATTTCCACCTTTTCAGAATCATAATATGTCTCATATCCCGGAATATAGTCGGATATCGCTCCATCCTCGTCGATACGTCCTTCGCATATCAGTTTCTCTGCTGCAAGGCCGGTAAAAGCTTTTGTCATGGAACCGATCTGATAAAGGTCCTCGCTGTCACCGTAGCAGGAAGTATC